>OJIV01000106.1_pt1 | contig 36600 bp, 22 predicted proteins | sample 1595861 | NCBI WGS metagenome assembly OJIV01 (sample SAMN05416883, study PRJEB24817) | seawater metagenome | isolation source: Sea water | place: Canada:Atlantic | collected 2013-11
CACTGAGAATACCTGAAAAAAATAATACCGTAGCTGTACAGACTTGCCTCAAGGCCATCATTCTTGAATTTCGGGTAAAAATACGAAAGTAAAATTCCGTGATGCCCATTGTTATGGGATAATCACAGGACATTTATTAAACGCTTCATACGCTGAGTAAAGGAGTTTGTTATTAAAACAAGAAGCCGCAGAAGAATGCGCCAAGTATCATAATCAACTGAAATGTGAGGTGTTTATATTAAGTAGAAAAGAGATAAAGCCTAATCTATCTCACATCTAAATTGGTTTGCCAGGCTGTGTAAATACTAACCAAATAACATTTTGAAATACTGAGGTATAGTATATAATTTATACGGAGGTAAAAACTTAAATACCGCTCTGAATTGCAAATGTAATGTGGGTGCGAGAGCTTAAATTATTTCTTAGACTTTTGACCTTAAGGTGTCTTTAAAAACGTCATTCAGTGTATATTTGCACTTCAATGTTGAATCTGACAATGTGCTAGCCAAACCTATGTTTGGGTATTTTGACAGTATTCGCTTGAAGTTAATGTACTCTTAAAAGGCTTCCTTATTAAAGAGTGTATCAACAAGGGCCTATAGCTCAGTTGGTTAGAGCACCTGACTCATAATCAGGTGGTCCCAGGTTCGAGCCCTGGTGGGCCCACTGAAAATAAAGCACTTCCTAACGGAGGTGCTTTTTCATTTTTGCCCATCCGATCTGTTTGTATGGCCTTAAGATGTTCTTAAATTACCTCAGGATTAAATATGGTAACTTTAAATGGTTTATGAGTATTACGGAAGAGCTCAAAACTTAAGCTAGACTGAGTTTATTTAATTCGCGAGAGCAAGCAGTGACACATGAAATTAAGCCCTTGATGGTATGAGAGATTTAAAATATCTATTTGCGTACACAGTGCCCATTTCAGTTTATATGTCGTTTATTTCGACTGGGATTTGGACGTATTCTGCGGTTATCTATGTTTTCTTGATCATCCCATTGTTGGACTTGATTTTGGGTGAAGAAAAAGACAATCTTCCCGACGAAAGTGCTGCCAGCATTCAAAATAAGTGGATTTTCGATGTCATGTTATTTTTAAATGTTCCAATTGTTTTTGGATTATTGTTTGTAGGATTTTCTTCAATTCAAACAGCTGATTATAATACTGTTGAAACGATCGGCATCGCAATTTCAACAGGCGTTTTATTAGCAACGAACGGCATAAATGTGGCTCACGAATTGGGTCATAGACGTACGTATTTTGCCCGATTTACGAGCAAACTCCTATATATGCCGTGTCTGTACATGCATTTTTATATTGAACATAATTTTGGTCATCATTTAAACGTTGCAACGCCAGAAGATGGTGCTACTGCTAGAATCAATCAGTCAGTCTACTCATTCTGGTTTACGTCAATCACCAAGCAATATTTAGACGCTTGGAAACGGCAAAAAATAATCCTCGAAACCCAGAAAAAATCTTTTTTCTCTCTGAAAAATGACATGATTTTTTATCATTTGATACAGCCACTATACCTGTTCAGTATCTATTATATCTTCTCTTTTGATGTAATGATTTTCGCAATCATGGTTGGAATAATTTCGATTCTATTTTTGGAATGTATCAACTATATAGAGCATTACGGTTTACAGCGTCAAAAGTTAGCTTCTGGCCGTTATGAGGGTGTCAAGCCCCATCACTCGTGGAATTCAAATTTTAAAATTGGAAGAATTACGCTTTACGAACTAACAAGACACAGTGACCATCATTTCAAATCTTCAAAGAAATATCAAGTCCTGGATAACCATGAAGAGAGCCCTACACTGCCTATGGGCTATCCATCTTCAATCCTCTTAAGTTTTATTCCTCCGCTCTGGTTTAGAGTCATGAATCCTAAAGTGCCTCAAGTTAAGTAGGGGCAATGGAACCTATACGGACTATGATTACAACGTATCAAGTTCAGGAGCTTCTACCCTAAAGAAAAACACCCTGTTTAAGACCACAACCACAGCCAAGGAGCAAGGCGCCACTTCGCAGTCTACTCTAAAATTGAGTTTCACCCCACTAAAGACTCTGTTTTTCCTGTATCGCGTACCCGGGATTTCTAGCATACCAAACCGCCAACACCATGGCAACTAAATACAGACACAAGTCGATAGGGTCAAAGACTCTATTTACAATAAACAATTCTGAAATTTCCCATAGTATTGCGGCAGATATGGGAAATAGGGATTTTTTGTAGTCGCCCCAAATTACCCTGAAAAGTTGAATGCCAAAAAGTAACCAGCAGAGATCTACGCCATGATTTCGTAAAATTCCCTTGGAGAAGTAATGTAGAAGAACACCAACACAGAGAAGTGACAAAGCAATACCTAGTTGATCGTGCTTTTTCGCGACGAAGTTGATCATTTTACTCACTAAAAATTTGCACGTTTTGCACATCACAACTTATACCAGAAGCATGATCGTTTGTCTCTAAGTCAACATTAAAACTGGCAACTGTATCAAAGACAAAAATGATGGAAGAATCGGTAGCCAAGTCAGTTACTCCTGGAGGAAGTAAAAATGTTGTTGTAACACAATAGGTCCTAAAGTTCATTTCCACTTCGCAAGGTGCTACGCATCCGTTATTGCTCACTCCTAGACCAACGGAGGTGCACCCACAATCATCGAACGATAGATCAGCTAGACCAACAAAAATCATGATACCCAATGCGAGTATGCTCAAAACAGCTTTTTTCATACCAATCCAGTTTTAGGATACTAATTTATAGCTTCTGTACGAGAGGCTTGGTGTCTAAAAAATGATTGAATCGAGATGGTGATCAAATCGCTGGGTTTTTAGAGTATCTGTAGATTAGTTTCAACTCTTTCATCATAGATAAAAGTATACGGGATGTATATATTGTTCAATTATTGTTTGGATGGTCACAGATAAAAATACTGGCAAAAGGATAAAACATATAAACTAATAAAAATTATCCATTACTGAATGAATGCCTAATTTTACACGAAATAATTAACCATGTTGAATTTCGTTTTCGGCGTTTTAGCTTTATTTCAACCTGCTTTAGTTCTTGAAGAAATTCATGATCAAGACATTTTTTACAATTTTATTTTTTATCAGAATGAATTGTACCTGGGCTCAAATAAAGGGATTTACAAAATAGACCAAATTGGTTCAACAGATATGACTCTCTACGATCAGTCGGTTATGGGTCGAATAAATTCTGATTTAACCCGATCTCGTACCTTCAACCCTGATTTTATTGAGCGTCCTGTTCAATTACCAGAATTCTATTCTAACACTATAACAGATATAGCATATCAAGGAAATCGTTGTTACGTTATCACAAGGGGTAAGCTGTTAATCTATCATAGTCCATTATATTCTTTCTCTCCTCACCGTAGCGTACGATCAATTTCAAATAACGGTTTGGGTACCTATCGTGGGGTATATATTAACGGCGAGAAGCTAAATAAAATCTCTTACACTGATGGGCAAATAAGGGAGTTTGGGGATCTTACAATGGTTTGCTACAATGGCCTTTTAAAATATAAAGACAATGAAGAAGTTGTCATTTATGATAATGATAATTCCATTTTAGCAGATGCGAAGTATGGACATATCAGAGATATTTTCTCTATCGGCAACTCAAAATATTTGCTTATTTCAACTAAGGGGATTTATGCGTACGATGAACAATCTAGTGTTTTCGAACTGTTGTATGCCTGTGAAAAGAAAATCGTAGCGATAAAAAATAAGATAGATGATCGAATTAAGGATAGAGGAAAATTTGATTTTATTGATAATGGAAGATACCTCTCATTAGATGTGCATGCTAAGGGCTTCGATGTTGTTGCAAATGCTATTGATGATAGAATAGTTGATGCCTTAGAATGTGAAAAAGATGGCAGATTTTTTTATGCAGTAACTGAAGATGCTAGATTTTTGAAATATATAAGATCATCAGATGGTTTGGATTTAGTTAACCAGATAGGTCTTGATTCACCTGCACATACAATAATGGATTATGAAGACATAATATTTATTGCAGGTAACAGCGGATTGAGCGTTTATCACGGAATCAAAAACCAAATAGCTCGCGATATTATTATTGATGAGTTTAACAGCAGCGCAGTTTATAAGTCGTCCAGTGAAATTAGTTTCGGTGGTACCCACGGTGTTTATACGTTTAAAAACTTAAATCAACTCGATAAAGAATTAGTCTTCAAAGATTACGAAATCGATAATAATGGAAGTTTACTTTTAGGCGGTGTTGTTTCCTCACTCTTACTTTGTATTGGTTTCATCACTTTTCGATTTAGGAAAAAGACAATAGTATCCGATGAACAAATGATTGCAAGGATCAAGCGCTTTATCCGCAGCAATTTGTCCATTGTAACTTTAAAAATGTTAGAAGTAGAATTGAACTTAGACTACAACGAGCTCAATAGTTTAAGTAAAAGCTTTAGGCCTGCAAAGTATATAAAAGAGCGGCGAGGCGCTATCGCAAAAGAAATGCTACTAGCTAATGAGTCCATATCTGAAATTTCTAAAAAGACTGGTTATTCCGAGACTTATCTAGTCAAGAATAAATATAGGTTTATAAAATAAATTTCGGTTTTATCTAATCGAGGTTCGGATCAAGTCCAATAATAAGAATAGGTTACTTTGTCCTTTCGAGGTATCAAAAGTGTCATATAAAAGTGCTTTAGTCACACTAAAGTTAATATTGGTCGAACCTGTAAGTTAGGAGGTCATCACCTTGCCTAAACTTCTAAAATCTGTTTATCCGAGTTATGTCGATTACTAATAATCGAACCACATATTCCAATAGATAAGACAATAACACCTCGCGTTATGTTTGCTTAACGCATTATCTATTGGTGCTCATGAATGACTATAGGTGCTCATGAATGAAGATAAAAATTCTCTGAAAAGGACCTTTTTTAAGCAAAAAAAACATTTATCACCAAGATATCTATAAGGTAATTATGCCGTTGAAATAAATATCCATGTTAAACGCAAAGCTTTTTCTTGTTTTAGCAATATCGTCGTTGATGGTTAGTTGCCATAACAATAAGGTCCTTTTCAAAACGGTTCCTGAAAACCTGAACGTTGAAATACCTGAGGCAGTTATTCAGATAGGTGACATATTAGATATAAATATTACGTCTTTAAATAGTCAGAGCACTTCTATTTTTTCTCCAACGTCTTTGGGTAAAATAGGAACGATTAGAAATTTAGAAGCTAGAAAGTTAGATGGTTATGTAGTTGATCAATCTGGATATATCGATATTCCAATTATAGGGAGGTTACATGTTTCCGCAATGTCGTGCTCTTTACTGGCTGATTCAATAAAAACAAAGTCTAAAGAGTATGTTCTTAACCCTAATGTCAGGATTAAGGTTTTAAATTTTCGCGTCTCAGTCTTGGGTGAAGTGAATTCTCCTGGATCCTATGACGTCATAAATCAAAAAATTTCCTTGCTTGAATTAATTAGTAAAGCTGGAGGCCTAAGTAAAGCTGCGGATGCATCTAGGGTAATGATATTAAGAGACTTTAACGAAAAAGTGGAAACACGATACATAGATTTAACCACATTAGAATTCATCAATTCAGATTTTTACTATTTAAGACAAAATGATGAGATCTATGTGCTTCCCGATAGACTTTCGCAAATATTGGATTATGGTTCGCTTAGATACATGGGTTGGGGTGTAACAACTTCCCTGGTAGCTATATTAAATTATATTAATAGCTAATGGATCGCAATAATCAATATGATTCGGGTGAAGAGCTCAATCTTCAACAACTACTTTGGGCAGTGTTATCTTACCGTTGGCTCATTATATCGTCGTGTATACTATTCACTCTAATTGGAATGCTTTATAGTTACTATACGCCAAACACTTATACGACAAACGCAACATTATTATTAAGAGAAGATCAGTCGACAGCCTCAAACTTCATTAACGAGAATGATGTTCAATTCCTGTTCAATAACAAAAGAGAAGGTGACGACAACATCTCCATTTTTACGTCGACAATCGTGTTAAATGATGTAGTAGAAAAACTAGGGTTGGAATACGAGTATTATAAGATGCATACACTTAAGCAGGATGAGAAGCTTGTAAAAAACACATTACCATTTGAATTCCGATTTAAAGATGACGTGGTAAATCAAACATGCGTATTGCGATATGCGAAGAATCTAGTCTTTATTGAAATAGACAATAAGCTGTATTCATTTCCAAATGGACAAAGCAAATTTGACAATTCCGTATTTTTCTACCAGAAACGTTCTTCGAATTACGCGGGTGAGGAAAGTTTTTTTATTAAGAAGTATACTGCGAGTGAAGCCGTTCTGCAGTTAAAATCAAACTATGCTGTCAATCAATTGAATGAATCAAATTCATATGAAATTTCATTCTCTGGACCCAACAAAGAGTTGAATTCGCATATTTTGAAAGGTATAGTGACTGGAATTCAGCAAAATAATATTGTTGAAAAGCAAATGATATACCAAATGGCGATAGATTATATAGATGTGAGAATTCTAGAGCTTAGTCGAAAAATAGATTCTTCGAATCATGTGATTTCTAATTACAAGGTTGCTAATAATGTTTATATACCTGTAAGTCAAACAAGTGCATTATTGACAAATCTGGATGAGTTTGAAAGAAAAATATTCATTAATTCACTGCAGAGCGAACTTTCTACTAAGTTATTATATGATTTGGAGCAGCAAAAATCTTTCGACTTGTTACCTAATGATTTAGGAATAGAAAATGTAAACATCAACCAGATGGTTTTTGAATTCAATAAGATCATTTTAGAAAAAAACAATTTGATTGATGCCACCGAGAAAAATCCACTTGTAGTTCAGTTGCGGAAGCAGCTAATAGATTTAAGATCGAATATTTTAAATAGTATACGTATTTATCAAAGTAAGTTGGAAACGAAACTTACCAGATACAATGAATACAAGAATACAAATAGTTCATTAGCAGGTACCATTCCTTTACGAGAAGCTGAATTAGGTAATTTGGAGCGAGACATGGAATTGATGCATAATCTATATTCTTACCTTTCTCAAAAAAGAGTTGAAGCCGCTATCAGTCTATCCGCATTAGAAACGAATATTAAATTAATTAATGAAGTTGACTATCAATTCGTTTTAACCTCAAATAAGTCGACATGGGCTATCTTTTCGATGTTAGGATTGATTTTCCCCGTAGGATTTAGTCTAAGCGTGTTTTTCATTCGAACGTTTTATGTTGACTTGGAGTATTTGAGAGAGAGACTTGACAGTATTGAATTTCTGGGTTTACTCAAGTACTCAAAGGATAAATCTCCTCTGAAGGGCGGTTCTTCGGAAGAGGAACTTTTAAATAGAGTGTATCATAATATAAAAATATTACATCCGGAATCAGAAAGCGGTAATGTAATCATGATAACATCATGCATAAAAAATGAGGGGAAGACATTTACAGCTTTTAGTCTTGCGAAATTTCTAAGTAGTATTGATAAAAAAGTTGTTTTATTAGGTCTTGATCAATGGAATCCAGACTTGTACAAGCACTTAAGTGTTGAAAATAAAAAAGGTGGATTGCAAAAGGTCCTTCTTGACGGTAAGAACAGTATCCATCAATCCTATGAGAAGTATAAAACCTCTAAGGACAATTTTGATGTGCTTCTTTCTCGAGTAAACACGGCTAAAGTGAATGATTTAAGTGATTCTATAAAGTTTGATGAGTTAATCACTTACTTGAAAGAAAGGTACGATTACATAATTTTCGACACTGCACCGGTATTACTCAAAGTCGATTCTCTGAGACTTATAGGAAAAACGGATTTCGTTCTTAATGTTTTCAGGAAAAATTTCTCCCCGAAAAAGTCTGTTGAAGATGTAATGGCTTATAAGAAAAAATATAATCCCAAAGCAATGGGATACGTATTAATTGATGACTCTAAACGCGATAAGTTTCTAGATAAATACGCTTACAACTATGGCTATGGCTATGGCTATGGCTATGGCTATGGAGCGTAATAAATTTACTTTAACGAGTGCTTAATAAATAGAATGTTAGTGCCAAACCAATATCACTAGCTATCAAGAAGGACCAGGGTAGCTATTTACGTTACCCTGATCCTTTATTTTCTTTGAACAGCTTATAAGAAATCTTGCTTTACAGGTCGTGCAAGGACGTTGATGCTTGAGCAGCCTTATGTTACGGCAAGGACCTATACAGGCTATCTATAGCCAGCGTAAGCTTTATTTTAGAGGTTTGTCAATAGGAAGTAGACTACTTTGAAGACACTCTTTCGGTCTATCTATATAAGCGGCAATACCGACTCCAAATAATTGTACTACAATTTAATCACGAGTTTTCTCAGTACGGCTTGCTGATTTTCTACGTTTAATAGATAGGTACCTGGAGCAATGTCCGAAGTATTGATGTAAACAGTTTTACGATCAATAAATTCCTGACTCTGAATTAATTGACCAGTTGCATTGTATAAGAGGTATCTACCCTCCTGAGGGCTTGTGAATTCTATATGAAGAATATCGCTGGTAATAGGATTAGGATAAATACGACATCCTTCTAAATCAGATTCGTTTAAACCTATTTCATTCAAGGTTTTCGTAACCGTTAAAGTATCACCACATTCGTTGTAGGCCCTCAAGGTTATGATGTAATTGAGACTCACCGTCGGGTATTGATGGGATATATTGCTCGCTTGTGTAGTGGTCTGTGTACCATCACCCCAATCCCATATCAAACCTGTTGTTCCGCTTACTGAAGCAAAGAATGTGACCAACAATCCTGTAGTTGAAGAAGAACCAATGTTAAAAGTGAAATTAGCACTTAACGCGGCACAAGTAGAAACCGTATCTGTAAATGTGTACGTACTGTTGCAAGAATCTAAACAGGTAAGTGTTACGGTGAATGTTCCGATATTAGCATAGCTATGAGAGACGTTTGAGCCATTTCCAACTGTACCATCGCCAAAATCCCAAGAATAATTAGATAAGCCGCTTGGCTGCGCAGTGAAATTAAATGACGTTGTTCCGGTAGCTGTATTTGTGAAAGTTGGAGAAATATTAGCACAAATGGATATGTTTTGACTCTTACTATCGCTTGTACCGCAGGCATCTGTAACAACTAAGCTTACCGTATATGTACCAGCTAAAGCATAAGTGTGGGTTGCGTTAACACCGTTGGCGGTGGAGCCATCTCCGAAATTCCAACTGTAGGAGAGCGCAGCCCCAACTGAAGCACCTGCATTGAAGGTGTTGGTAAGCCCATTATTACTGACATTAAACGAACTTACAACTGTACCACAAACGGTTATCGTTGTTGTCGTGGTATCTGAATTACCACAATAATTGTAGGCTATTTGTTGGACATCATAGACACCTGGTAAAGGATAAGAGTAGGAAACCGAGTCACCAACACTGGAATTACCATCTCCCCATTGCCAAAAGATGGAGTCATTGGAAGTACTGGTGTTAACCCCACTTACTATCGTCCCAGTGACAGTTACACTTCCTTGCGCAGTAACAGCAGGGCAGCTCAATGTGGTCAGATTAATTGTAACATTTGAACTTAGTAGGTTAGTGCCGCAACTGTCCTTGACAAACACTGTGTAGGTCGTATTCGGAGACAGCCCTGTGAGTGTGTAAGGCGAGGAGGCAGGGTTAATGACTTGACCCGTACCTAAGGTGAATCCTGAAGGATTGTATTCAATAATACTCACATTAGAAGTCCCCTGCCAACTCAGCGTAGCAGAATTGGCGGTCACATTACTGGCAGCTAAAAGTGTAGGTGCCGGACACGTGCTAGTCCCTTCGAAAGAAATATCATCGATACAAACCGCAGCGGATGTATATCCAAAAAAGCTAGGAGCACCACTGAACGCTTGGAAACTGACAATAACAGTATCTCCTTGAAAGGCACTTAAAGAGCATGCTTGCTTTGTCCATGACGAAGTAGGAGAGGTTTGCTGAGCGCCGGTAAATGTTGCGATGAGTGTGTCACTCCCGCCTAATTTACGAGCGTAGACTTTCAGACCTGCAATGCCATTACCATACATGTGGTACCAAAATGAAAACTCCGGGCTTAACAGCTGACCTAAGTATACCAAGGGTAATTCTATTTTAGCAGTATCGGCAGTGCTACCTAGTGCTCTTGTAAAGATGTACCCACTAAAGCCACCAGTATGGTCATTTTGAGGTCCCGTAAATACCGCATGATCGTACCCCGAACGAGCTCCACTCCAAAAATAGTCATCACTACGGTCTTCAAACCGAGTGAAACAATTACCTATTGCTCCTGAAGGTGAAAAGGCCGACGGACTCACCCACTGGTTATCACTGAAATTGTTCGAGTATGGTGCGGTGTAAACCGTACAGCTGGTATAGAAGGCTGGTCCCTTGGTCCAAACACTCTTGTCGTTGGCCGCGCAACTATCGCGCACTTCCCAGCGATATTTCGTATTCGGATCGAGGCTATTAAGTATCGTTTGTGTATTAGCTACGTTAACTATCGTCCAAGTACTGGTGTTGACCTTTTTAAAACGTACTTGATGATTAGTTGCTCCTCCGGTACTCCAATTTAATGTAGCACTCGTGGTTGTGGTTGATAGCGTCTTAAGATAGCGAGGCTGAGGACAGCTAGGGGCCTCGTCTATAGAAATATCATCAACAGAGAATGGTTGACCGGCTGTTAAAACTGATGGTTTGTAACCAATTGTGACGCGAACCGTATCGTTCAAAGATTGATTTAACGGAACAATAACCTCTTTCCAAGGTGAATTTTGAAAGGGTTGCAACGCACCTGTTGTGTCAAATACAGTAACCGTTTGTCCGTTCAAGTATTCTACAGTAGCTGTTAGTGTACCAAAGGTGACGAACCCATTTGTATTGGTGAAGGCATGGAGCCAAAATCTCAGTTCAGGATTAGTAATTGAATCTAAGGCAATCCAAGGACTTGTAAAGGACAAGTTTGCAGGAGCTGTAGATCCATATCGATAGTTCGTAGCTAGAAACTTCCCTCCTCCAGTAGGCGTGTGATCTGCACTAGGTCCTTCGTTTCCATTTTTTGGAGTTCTAGCCACTTTCCAGTAAAAACCTAAACTTCCTGAATCTAGAAAACAGTCACCAAATGTGCCTTGATCAAACCAACTTAATGGAGCCACCCAATCACTTCCTTCAAAAGTTTCTTCCCAAGGAGCTAACAGTGCCCCACAACCAGTTTCAATAGTTACATATTCAGACCACGTAGAAGTATCCCCAACGCCACAAATTGACCGTACGCGAAACGTATATGAGGAATTAGAAGTTAAGTTCGATAAACTAAATTGATTGCTAGAAAGCGATGAGGTCGTTCCTTGAGTAGGAGCCGTAGTTCCATTACCCCATTGCACCTGATACAACCCCGCGCCTGTGGTGTCCCAGGCTAATTGAGCACTGGTAACACCCAATGATGTGACCCTCACCTTGATAGGTTTGTCACAAGAAATAGTGTCTTCGTTTACGGCAAAATCGTCGATACTAACCCGTGAATTTCCACCTAAATTCAATCCAAAGAGATCACGATAAGCAGTAAACCTAAACGCAACGGTATCGTCGTTATAATTGGATATATCATAGATTGCTTGATGCCAAGGACTAGCTGAAGAAACAAAGGCACCGGTGTTGGGAAACAATGAATCAATAGTTGACCATGGACCCGCCGTATCTGTAGCGATGGCTATTTCAAGTTTTTCAATATCGGAGCCAAACAAATGATACCAAAAGGACACCTGCGGTAATGAATCTCCGTCTAACGAAATGTACGGTGTAATTAACGACGACTCAGAAACAGGTGTTGCAAAAAAATAGGGATCGCAACTCAAATAACCTGAACCACCATTGGTATGATCTCCAGAAGGACCTGTTTGATTTGCTAAATTAGAGTTTGGTGAAGGAGCTTTAATCCAATTGTAAGTTGTGTAAACTCCTTGATCCCAACACAGATTTAAACTACCAATGTTAAACTGACTTGATGGTGGGATCCAACCCCCAGCGGCACCCGAAAAGGATTCATTGAATGGAGATGAAAATAGACAAGGTACACTTCCATTGTTCGCGCATGATGTAGTGTATTGCGGGGATGTCGTGGACAATAGATTACCAGTTGGAGACGTGTATAGAGCGCCACCTGATGCATTATCCACGATGTTAAACGTGCACTCGTCCAAATAAGATCCGCCTGCTTGCCACTCAAAGGCAAGGCTGTCGCCTGAACTGGCGCTTATCGATATGGCTATTGAAGAGCCCGAGGAGAGTGTATAGGTGGAGGTAGAGCCTCCCACGTAAACGTCAATACTGTTTCCATTCCAGCCGTCACCATAAGAGTCTAAAAGATTAAGTGTGTACGAGCATTGTGCAACTGTCGTCCAGCTTAAAATGGATAATGTAAAAGTATAAAGTAATTTAAAACAGAGTTGTCGGGTCATGTTGTTTAATGTTTGTTAAGAAACATCCGCCGAAATAACAACTTTCTAAGCTTTGAGTCCTTAACAATTGTTAATTTCTACGTTGTTAACCTAGATTTAACAACAAGAATAGTCAAGACTTGAACTCTAAGGTTAACATAAAAATTTCAAGGAATCTAGGAACTTTTGCGAACTGACGCTGAAACAACGTTTATAAAATCTTCTTAGAACGCAATCTGCTGAGACTTTGCTGCGTAATTCCTAAATAAGACGCAATGTGATAATTATTCGCTAATTGATCTACTTCTGGATATTCTAACAGAAACTTCTGATAGCGTTTTTTGGCGGTCAACTCAAGCTGATTAAGTATTCTATCGTAGAGACTAATGATATGAAGCTCTAGAGATTTCCTCACGCTCGATTCTAGTTGTGGATACTTTCTGTACAGCTCTTCGATGTCATTTATGTTGAACTCTAAAACTTCTGTATGACATAATGCCTCTGACGACATAGAGGCTCTATCGTTATTACGAATCGATTTGTAATCGCAAATCCACCAATCTTTTAACGCAAACCTCATCGTATGCTCGTTACCCTTATTGTCGATATGGTATGACCTCGCACATCCTGTTAAAACAAAATACATATGGTTTAACGCTTGTCCTTTGTCTAATATTTTTTCTCCTTTTTCGAAACATCTGTAGGTCGATATATTGTCTATGTTTTTTTCGAACTCAGAGCTTAATTCAATTTTTTTAGACAGCCAGTAAAAGAAGTGCGATATTTTCTCTGTTTGAAACAGTTGTTTTCTCATGTTACAGTTACTCGACGGACGAATTATGTTTTATTAAAAATAGGCATCACGTGCAACAGTTAAATTATCATTTGGTAATAAATTATTTTACTGTTGAGCTAAACTAATAGGTAGGTTCAGTTGAAAGTTAGAGATATCAATCGTTTTACCTATCCAACCATAGATATTGAAGACCTTATGATTTAGAGATGTTAATGGCTTAACCCCAATTTGGTGTAAAAACCAACAGATTCGCCAAATATTGAATATTCAATTCCAGACCCAATACGAAGCTTACTAAGGAATAATGAATAAGAGAATCCTGCTCTCAAATAAGTATCGGATAATATGGTGGATTGAAAAAACGGCTCATTTGGGCTAAGTAATGTTTCTCTTATCGTTAGATTTTCATTCCACTGTGTTCCTTTGTGAACAGCGTATAATCCAAATTGAGGTAAGACGTCTAATGTAAAATCAATACTGTTTTTAATGTTTTTGTAAAGGTTTATATGAATACCAACAGGTATTTCTAATGTCATTTGAGTGACTGAATTATGAGTGTAATAGTGAATACGTGTTCTTTTGAATGAACTAACGTAGAGCATACCTTCAGAGTTGCTTTTGAAATTACCGTAGTTCGCAGTTAGTCCTATATCTAGAGCTAATGTTCGCGTTAAACCAAGTTTTGTACTTAGACCTAGTCCAAAATCAATGGTGGTGTTGAACTTTTGAACGCCCATCCCCTCATGAATGAACCTGTTTTGAATATGATATTCTGTTCGGCTCCAATCTGAAGGTTTACGCTGTGCTAGAGCATGGGTACAGACCAAAAAAAGAGATATCGTTAATATGGTCTGCTTAAGTTGCATTTTGACATTGTCTTTTTTGTAACGCATTTCCATACTTGGAAAGTAATCAAAATATACCCAGTTACTTCCCGTTATGAAGTAGGTATTGTAATGACTCTATTCCGTTTAAACCCTTGCCAGCGTATTCTAAAACCCCCTTCTGCGGCTAGGTTAGTGATGCGGAACTTTTTTTATTACAAACGGATAGTATATGTATCTTTCGCGCTCAACCAATGTAATTCTACAATGAAAAAAATAATATTCTCCGTCTTGATGTTGGCCTCCACGGTCGTTTGGTCACAATCACTACCCTTTGATTTTGAATCTACCACCTCTGGAATGCAGGGATATGATGGTGCTTCATTTACTATTGTATCTAACCCCAGTTCTGTGGGGAATAGCAGTGCTAAGGTGGCTAAAATAGTTAAGGTGAATGTGGCTGATAAGTGGGCTGGAGGGAAAATAACCTCTATATCATCACTAAATTTCTCGAGTGCCAGTACGAGTGTGCTCTCCATGAAGGTATATACGACTGAACCCGTGGGAACTGTGGTTAAAGTCAAGCTGGAATCACCATATTCAGGCGAAGTAGATGCTGTAACTACCGTAAGTAGCGCATGGGAAACATTGATTTTTGACTTTGGAATCCCGGCCTGTTCCGGAAGCGCAGACCTTATTATTATGCCACAACCATTCACTAATGGCGGAGGAAACACCTTCTATGTAGACGATATAGAACAAATAGCGGGTACCATAGCTACGCCACGTTCCAGTTTGCCGATCACCTTTGAGTCCGGCACTACACCCGATCATTTCTTTGATTTTGAAAGTGCCTTTTTAACTACGGTACCTAATCCAGATGTTGATACAGACAACGGTAGCGCCATTGTAGGAAAAATAGTTCGTCATCTTGGTGCTCCATTTGGGGGTAGTAAGATCACATTCTCTAACAACTTGGATTTTTCCAGTCATCCAGAAATTACGATGAAAGTTTGGACCTCTGCACCCATTGGCACTAACGTAACGTTGAAGGCCGAAAAACCGTTCTGGGGAGTGGAGCGTAGTGTTCAAACAACCAAAACGAGCGAATGGGAAACCCTTTCTTTTAACTTCTCAGGTTCACTAAACGATATGCCATCATTAACCTTCTTGTTTGACTTTGTGGCAGGCTCAAGTAGCGTAGGGGACGGCTCAGCAAATTCTACCTTTTATTTTGACGACATTAAGTTTGCGAACGTGCCACTTTCTATTCCGCAAAATGAAGTTTTCAGTTCATTCATAGTCTATCCCAATCCTGCTTCTGCTCAGTGGACGGTTTCCAGTAGAACCTCAACCACATTATTTAGCACAGCACTCTATGATCTAAGCGGTCAGTTGCTTGGTACGTTTGACTCCCAAGGAGCTACTAAAATTTCCATAGATGCGTCACCGTATCCTTCTGGAACGTATTTCGCTAAAATAACTTCCGATCTCGGTGATCATTTCGTTAAATTGGTTAAACGCTAAGCTGCTGATACAGGGTTAGAAGTCGTGTCTGAAAAAGCTGCTGTAATGGATGAGACGGCATACCTTTACTAGAATGAAAATCATAAAGACCCTGTGTTTACTGTTACTTTTCAGTAGCGCTTTTAGCCTGAGTGCTCAAGACTCAATAAGGTCGAATGGGCTAATGCTTCAGCGTTACCTGACTAGGGTACTGAATACGCAAGACGATATCTCCGCGCCGAAGTTGATTAACTATCCTACGATAGCTTATTCACCAGAGACCAGCTGGGAAATAGGCCTTTCTAGCCTCTACATTTATAGTGCAAACCGTGATCTTTCGAACCGATTAAGTGAGGTCAAAGCATTTACATTTTACACCCTAGAAAACCAGTACGGCATTTGGCTTGACCATGCCCTGTACACCGATAAAAATCGCTGGTTTTTCTACGGTAGAGCACGTTATCAGAGTTTTCCATTGCTCTATTACGGTGTGGGGCAGGACAGTCCTAAAGAACATACCGCTCGGATAGATGGAAACTATACCTTGTTTCGCGAGCGCCTTCTCAGAGAGACACTACCTTCCTTTTATGTAGGACTAGAACTGGATTACCAGAATCTTAACAATGTAAACTACCTGGATACACTGAGTGGGTATATACCGCCAAGTGTTGGGGCGACAGGCTCCTCAAACTTCGGACTAGGGCTAGGCATACTCTATGACAATATCCATAACGCCATGAACCCGAGAGACGGACTATATAGCGAATGGGCTTTTCTCAGCTACAACGATCGGCTGGGGAGCGATTTTTCCATGACGACCTTCATTTCTGACAACCGTATTTATAGGCCATTAAAGAAGAATACGGTACTTGCAGCACAGCTCTACGGCCAGTTTACAACCGGCACAGCTCCTTTCAATATGCTTTCCTTGATGGGTGGAGAAAGCCTCATGCGCGGCTACTACCTCGGCCGCTTCCGGGATAAGCACTTGGTCGCAGGGCAGATCGAGTACCGCATCTTACCGTTTGCTTTTTCTAAGCGCTGGGGTGCAAGTACCTTTCTGGCAGCGGGTCAGGTGTTTGGGGATAATCATAGCTTCGCGTTTAATCAATTTTTACCCACCGCAGGGGTAGGATTGCGCTACCTAATTTTCCCGGAAAAAGATATTTTCACCAGAATAGATGTCGCCTTGACGCGTGAAGGGCCGGGCTTTTATTTCTTTATTGGAGAAGCGTTTTAATTTAATCCGACTTTTCTCAACTGGTGTTGAAAATGCAACCCAAAGCAAATTAGAGCCTCTTGCCCTGCTTCGTTAGAATCTTTAAAGTGGTTAAATAGTTTTAGCTAAATTAAAACATGAAAAAACCCCTGCTCATTGCTCTATTTCTTTTAAGTTTTTTTGTTTCTCATGCCCAGAAATTAGTGGTGTTAGGAACACTTCAAGATGGAGGATCTCCTCATATGCTCTGTGAAAAGGAATGTTGCTCTGTTGAAATTGCTAATGATTATGTGAGTTGCCTGGGTTTGATTGATGAAAACGATCATTCTTATTTTTTTGACGCAACTCCTGACTTTGTAAACCAGTCGAGGTACCTGCTAAACCTTTCTGGTAATGATGCTTTCAGTATATTTCTGACTCATGCCCATATGGGACATTATAGTGGATTGATCCATCTAGGACGTGAAGCTTCCTCAGCAAATGGAGTCCCAGTTTATGCTATGCCGCGAATGGGTGCGTTTTTGTCTGAAAACGGTCCATGGGACCAGCTTGTTAATTTGGAAAACATTGAAATCAAGGGCTTGGTGAATGGACAGGAAATGAAATTGACAAATTCTCTTAGCGTAACGCCACTGCTTGTCCCTCATCGCGATGAATACTCGGAGACGGTAGGCTATCAGATTAAAGGAGCAGAAAAAACAGCCCTGTTTATCCCAGACATCGATAAATGGGACTTATGGGACAGAGATATTGTGACAGAAATTCAAAAAGTAGCCTATGTTTTCCTAGATGCAACTTTTATGAAAGAGGGTGAAGTTGCCCGTCCTATGTCGGAGGTTCCACATCCGTTTATTGAAGAAAGTGTTGCGTTATTTGGGTCATTACCTTTAGAACAGCGAAATAAAATTTACTTTATCCACCTGAACCATAGTAACCCTGCGAGGGTTAAAAATAGTGCTGATCGAGTCTCTGTGGAGGCACTAGGATTTCATTTTGCGGAGTTTGGTCAAACGTTCGAATTATAGGGTCGCAACATTAACATGAATTCATGTTAAAGGGGAGGTGTGAGACCGATTTTTTTGCACCTTTGCACCTATGAAAAAGCTCCTGTTGTTTTTGTCATTATTCATGGTTGTTCAATCCGCCACAGCACAAACGTTTACATTACGTTTGATGAGCTATAACATCTTGAATTACAGAAATTCAACAAATGAATGTAATGGGAATTCAAACAGTGCTGGCGCTAAGGAGACCGCTCTGGATACCATCATCAAAAACGTGTCACCTCACTTGATCGTGTTTAATGAGATAGGAGCGAGTGCTAATAATGCCCAGTATCTATTGAATAATGCACTAAACACCGGTAATGTTTCCTCTTGGGCCACTGCTAACTACACGAATAATAGTTTTTCATCATTGACAAACGTGGTAGCCTATAACAGCGACTACTTGGGGATTCTTAGTCAAGATGTTATATCACAAGATTTAGCCGGGAGTACGTTAGTTCGTGTGGTAGATGTGGTCAGGTTTTATTACAAAGACCCTTTGCTAAATGCCCAGAGTGATACGCTCACCTTCACTGTTCTGGGAGCCCATTTTAAAGCGGGTAACGGCACTAGCAATTCCTCTAAACGAAATCTAATGGCCAAAGCGGTCATAGATTACGCAGACAACGAATGTCAAGACGACAACCTCTTCTTACTTGGTGACTACAACATGTATAGCTCAGCAGAATCTGCATACCAGACTTTGATTGGTGGCCAAACATTCCGGTTTGAAGACCCCATTAACACCAGTGGAAATTGGAACAACAATGGCTCTTTTGCTAGTGTACATACCCAAAGTACCCGCAGTTCATCCTCTAATAGCTGCTTTTCTGCTGGAGGTCTAGATGATAGATTTGATCAGATTTTATGTTCAGAAGCAGTAGTAGAAGGAGATGATCAAATGGTGTATGTGCCAAACACCTATTTCGCAGTGGGAAATGATGGCAACCATTTTAACAGCTCTATCAACTCGGGAACGAACTACAGTGTGAGCTCCACGGTGTTGTCTGCCTTATATTCTCTGAGCGATCACCTGCCGGTGATCGCGGATTTTGACCTAGATATGCAAGGTTTGTCTACGGAAGAATTTAAAATTCCAGCTTTACCTAATCCTATGCGTCAGCCTTTTGAGTTTGGTGGATATACCAACAACTACAGCCTGATCTTGGTGGGAATGGATGGTCAAGTGGTCTTCCGTAAAGCAGTGAACGAACATAAAATTTTACAACAATTGCCCACAGGAGTTTATACGGCACTATGGACGAAAAAAGGATTTACAAAAGCTTCTAAACTCATGGTATGGTAAGAAGAGTCATCATAAGCTTGTTTTTAGTATTGCCTTTCTTAGGAATGGGTCAAACATTCGAAGAGTTTCAGACCTCAAGAGCTAATGTTAGACTGACGGCAACAAATGTGGGCACTTTTGGTAATGCCTTCCGAGGCTATAAGGATGGTAGCGGAAGTCCTTCAATGGAATATCCAGCAGGCTCAGGAATAGAGCATTTATTTGAAGGGGGCCTTTGGTTAGGAGGTACCGTAAACGGAGCTGTTCGGGTAAGTACATCCGCTTATGATGCACCGCAAGGTTATGCACCAGGACGTGGAGGATTTGAATTTAATGCGAGCCAAGGAGTGAGTGTTTCTGAACGCAGTTCACTAAAATCTTCTCCTAACTACAGGAGTGATGCTGTATCTCATCAAGACTTTTTGTGTTCTTTCAATGATGCCGAAATCCTTGTTCCAGGTACGAGTATTCCAATCAACAACCATTTAAACCCCATGGACATAGAAGTGGATATGGCCGTTTATAATTGGGAATATTCTTTTACAGATTTCATGGTGATTGTAGATATGACCATCACTAACAACAGCAACAACACGTATCAAGATTTTTATGCAGGACTTTGGGACAACACCGTAGTACGTAATGTAAATATCACGCCAGCAGGTGCAGGTGGAGCGACTTTCTACTCGCAAGGTGGTAACGGCTTTATAGATAGTTTAAATCTTGCATACTGCTATGACAGAAATGGCGACCCAGGGTTTACAGATAGCTATGTGGGCCAATTATTTTTGGGTGCCGAAGATAAAAATGGCTTCAAGCACCCTAAAACAGACCCAAACACAAAGGTCAATTATAACGCGTGGGTATTTAACAACAGTGGTCAGAACACGTTCTTTTTCCCAACAACCGACCAGCAGCGTTATCAGAAAATGTCAGACGGCTTTAACCAGCATCCTTGCTGGACGGATCCTACTGGCGCGGCTTGTGCAACCACAATGGATGTTGATCTTCAGGCAGAGCTTAATGCCAATGGAAATCGGTCGGACCTATTAACTGTAGGGCCCTTTAATGACTATGCGCCAGGCGATCAGATAAAACTGTCTTTCGCTTATGTGGTGGCTAAAAAATACGAAGACGGACTTCCAAATGGTGATAATAATGCTGTACAGCAGACTTATTTGATTGACGCAGCAAACTGGGCACAACGTACGTATAATGGTGAAGACGCTAACTTTAATGGTCTATTAGATCCGGGTGAGGATAAAGATGGAGATGGAAAAATCACTCGATTTATACTCCCTTCTCCTCCCGAATCTCCAAGACTTAAAGTGATACCCGGCGATGGAAATTGCACGATATATTGGACTGACAATAGCCGTCAAAGCCTAGATCCAATCTCAAAGAAACTTGATTTTGAAGGCTATAACGTATATGCTACAGCAACTGGGTTTGATGTTTTTGGAACCCCTGATTTAAAAGATGATTTAGATTTAGTGGCGAGTTATGATTCTCTTGGTAATCCTTATGGATTCAATACGGGGTTTTTGCCTATTAAATTGGACGAGCCAATGATTTTTGAAGGTGATACCAACCAATATGTATTTCGTTACACATTAGATCCCTTACCTAATGGCTGGCAGACGGCTGTTTCTGTGACGGCATTTGATAAAGGAGATCTTAATAGTGGTCTGGAGTCTTTAGAAAGTGCAGTCCTTTCCAACACAGTTCGAGCATTTCCTGGCGCACCAGGATCAGATTTAGACAGCGTGGAGCCTTATGTGTATCCCAACCCTTATTATCTCGGCGCTAGTTGGGAGGGAAATAGTAATTTCCAAGAGGAGAGTAGAAAACTGATTTTCTCTAACCTTCCACAAAATGCACGAATTACAATCACGACAGCAGGTGGTGATTTTATAGACAGCTTTGATCACCATGGAGATTACAACGGTAGTGATATCCGTTGGTTCCAATCTTTTGGTGCGGAAAATTCGAATCAAAATGTATTTTCAGGCGGGGAACACGCTTGGGACCTTCTCTCTAGAGAAAGTCAAATAATTGCTCGAGGGATGTACCTCTTCCATGTGGAAGACCTTGACAACGGTAAAAATTTCACAGGAACCTTCTTAATAGTTAAATAATGAAAAGACAATTACTATCACTTGTATTTGCTGCACTAGGCTTTACCGCTTTTGGGCAGAGCTATGTATCTATTTCAGATATCAATTATGTTAGTGCCACAGACCTTGCGGCATGTGACGACACTTCCGCCTATTTAGGTCAAACCATCATTACACGTGGCGTAGTCGTCACTCCAGGAAATGTGAGTGAAGTGTCTTCGGGCTCTGTAACAGGAGGTGCTAGACCATTTATTTTTATTCAGGACACTGCGGTTGGCGGACAAAGCACACCTTTTGCAGGAATTGAAGTGATGGGGGTATACTCTAGTAGTACAGGCGCATTGCAAGTACCTGCTACTTTTACTCAAGCGCTTCCCGGCGATATTGTCGAGGTGAAAGGAGTGGTGGGCGAATACAACGGCTCCAACCAACTATCTCTGGCTGATGCGAATTCATTTAGTATAGTCACTGTTACAACGGATCCTATTGTTAGTGATACCATTACAGTAGGTGACCTTAATGACGCCCAGTTTGTGAATAACCTAAACACAGGAGAAGGTTATGAGGGTGCTTTTGTAACCCTAACTAATGTTACAGTTACCTCAGTAATTCCATTTAGTGGAAACCGCGTAAGCTTCAATATTGCAGATGCAAACGGAAACAGCCTCAATGTTTCTGATAGATTCCTCGCGCAGAAAATGACTTCATGGAGTACTGTAAACACTAATTCTCCACAGACCCAAGGTTCTTTTGCCCCACCTGTACCGGGCACATTTTACACGTCTATTTCCGGAGTTGTACGCCATGATGCTAACGGCTGTACTGGTGATAATGGACGTGGATATGAAATCAATCCATTTGCGGCATCTCACTATGATATTGGATACGCACCACCTTACATAGCAAATTTTGAGCGCGATCCTGCCGTTCCTACGTCTAATCAAGATGCAGAGATTACCTGCAGCATTACTGACTTTGATGGTTCTGTAGATTCAGTTGCTATTGCTTGGAGTGCTATTGACACGCAGCAAGTGCAAAACTTCACCGTAGTTCCTATGACGTTAATTACAGGAACAACTGACGAATATTTCTTTGAAATACCCAAGCAAAATGATGGCACGCTTGTTCGTTACTATCTCTATTCTCAAGATAATGATGGTAACGCGAGTTACTACCCAAGCACACCCATCAACCAAGCAATACCTAACGTAGATTTCTATACGGTTCGTGACAACGGATTGACTATTCCGGATATCCAGTTTACCTTCAACTCAAACGGAGCAAGTACTTTAAACGCTCAGACGGTAACGGTAACCGGTATTGTAACGGCGTCAACTAAAATCGGTGACTTAGGATACCTGTACCTTCAAGACGAAACAGCCACTGCATGGGCTGGTATTTGGTGTGTAGGAATAGGACTTAACAGTTACTACCGCGAAGAAGAAGTAACGATAACGGGTACTGTTGAAGAGTACTATGGCATGACTCGATTGAACGTCATTTCCTCGAACAAGACCGGAAACAAAGCTACTATTACCCCTACAGTTATTGATCCATCCGATTCTGCCAGCTACGCCAACTTTGGTTGGGAGCCTTTTGAGAGTATGTTTGTTCGATTTGAAGATCCACAAGCAGGGAAATTATATGTTTCTCAAACCAACTTAGGGTTTGGTGATTATGCGGTGAGTAATTCAGCGACTGCACCGGTATACAACAGTGCAAGAGTACTTGCAGGTCGTCAAGCAACAACAGCGTATTCTTCTTTGAATGTACAATTGGTGACGGATACCTCTTATGCCAACTTAGATGGCGAGATGAACTATACCCCAATAGTAGTGGACAACACCATGAATTTTGACGCTATTGAAGGGATCTTATACTTTGGATTTAGCAATTTCCGTTTGCTTCCTCGCAATAACATGGACTTTATCAATCCATCGGTAACGTTAGACAGCATCTCTGTTGCCTCATCTCCGATTGGACTCGATGAGTGGGCCTCAAGTAACTTGAAAGTATATCCAAACCCAGCACAAAACTGGATACAACTAGAAAGTGCTGGTGAAGGTATTTGGACGATCTCAACAATTTTAGGAGAGACAGTCACCCAGAGGAGCACGACGGGATCATTACGTATGGAAACAGCGGATTGGTCTTTGGGAACCTATATAGCTCGCTTCAGCGGTGCTAAAGGGGCAGGAACCGTGGTATTGATGATTCAACACTAAGCATAGAATTAAATGCGCAATTGGCTCTTATTTATAGTCGTGCTCTTAGGTGCGGTCGGGTGTAAAAAACCTCAATCAGTAGTGGAAAACATTCCGCCTGAGACCACTATTGCTATTGACAGCATCCAAAGAACAGGTGAGTTGCGTCTAAACGCGAACGTACATTTACATTGGTATGGTTCGGATGCAGATGGATTTATCGACTATTTTAAGGTTAAAGTGAATGAAGGAGTTGAGCTGGAAACCAAGTCAACGGATAGCGTCTTTACTTTTGTAATTGATGCCGGATTGGATTCTTCAGATGTACGTATTCAAGTGACGGCAGTAGATCATCTGGGTCTAGAAGATCCCACTCCAGCTTATTTATGGGTTCCTCTGAAGAATGCCGCACCCACTTGTCAAATAGATGCTGATAATATTGCGCCAGATAGCGCAAAGATAGTACTCACTTTGCGCTGGGATGCTGAAGACATCGATGGTGATGAGACTATTGTTGAAGCGGAGGTACGATTGAATAACGGCCCTTGGACAGGAATTGATCTAGGCCAGGGTCTACTCAGTTTTTCACTTCAACCTAATGGTACAAAAGCATCATTATTTCAAAACGGATTTTTGGTAGACTCCTCCATGATTGGTGCAGTTGCTAACGATGAAAATGTAGTTTACTTGCGCGTAAAAGACTGGGCAGGATCTTATTCGGATGTGGATACAAGTTCTAGTTTTTATTGGAGCTCTAAATTGGCTCCGATGCTCGTTCTCAATAGTCAACCTGCCTACATAGGTGCGCAGTACAAGAGTTGGTTAGATACCATAGGTGATCCATATGATTTCGTTCAGATGGATGCAATTACTGGAGTAGGAATTCCTTCTTATTGGAACCCTACCATGCGTTTGTTATTGGAACAATACGATCGTGTTCTTCTTTTTACAGATGCTACCCAGTTCCCTAACAATGGTGGTTCGGATTATTTATTAAACATTCTAGCGCCCTCCGTTCAGGCATACGTTCAATATGGGGGTAAGATTTTCACAAGTGCCCAATTAACAGGTTCTATGGACATGACCGCTATTAATGATGTCTATCCGGTGAGTGGTTCTATTTCCTCCGTTGGTCAAGCACGTCTGACTAATGACAGCGCGATGGTCCCGATAAACAGCTTAAGTACGGCTCCAATAATTAGTCCAAAAAACATCGTACTCGGAGTTGCCCCAGTGGTCCCCGCTGCAGATGCAAATGCCTACTACTCGGCACAACTAACAAAGATTGCTGGGTGGACCGGCGATAATACCGTTGGAACCATTCGTGAAAGAAACGGAGAGGTATATGAGGTGTTTTTCTCTATACCATTGCACCAGTTTTCCAGAACCAATTCCCTTAACGGAGGTGATCTCCTAGAACATATACTGCTCCATGAATTTTAGATCATTCTATATCATATTCATGATCTGCTTTAGCATCACTGCAGTTGCCCAAGACAAAGGGGTGCTCAAGGGCACGGTTGTAGATAAAGGAACTGGAGAGACGCTTCCAAATGCGTCCATCTCTATCGTGGGTAGCTACTACCAAGGAATGACTGATTTCTCAGGTGACTTCACCATCCTAGATATAAAGCCAGGCACGTACAGTGTCAAGGTTCAGTTTATAGGATACCAGCCGACTTTAGTTAATGGTGTTAAAATCAAAGGTGGACAGACTAAAAATCTAAAAGTGGCCATGAATGAGCAAAATGAGATGCTCAATACGGTCACTGTAGTAGGTAGAAAAAACCAAGTAGATTTAGAACAAGCCTCATCAGCGATATCATTTTCATCAGACGAAATAAGTTCACTTGTAGCGAAAGGGGTTGAAGACATTATTGCGCAGCAAGCTGGTGTCCAGAAAACTACGGATGGAATTCAGATTCGCGGTGCCCGGGTATATGAAACGGAATACCTCGTTGACGGTATCTCTGCTCAAGATCCATTAGCCGGTACTGGAGGAGGAGTCTCTGTTAGTGCATCTTCATTATCCTCTATTGATCTTATGACTGGTGGTGCTAGTGCTGAATACGGAGGAGGTTCTTCAGGTGTTGTAAATACAACGATAAAAGAAGGTGGTAAAAAGTTGCAATGGAGCGCTAGATATAGCTCCGATAATTATACTCCAGCAAGTTTTAATACTGACCGTGCTGAGGTGACTCTAAGCACGCCTATTCCGGGCACTGGAAAAAAACTAACCTTGTTTACCAGTGCAAATGCTGATATTTCAGATCATTACTTCGGTGCAACGGCAAGCCAATTAAAAAGTAGCTTATTCCCCGACAATTCTTCATTGTGGGCACCCAGACAAAGTAATGATTACACCCACACCACTAAACTCACCTTTAGAAGTCCAAAAGTCGGTAAGATCAGCCTGACGAACAGCCATAGTTTAAAGGTGAATCAGAATTCAAGGACTTTGCAGATAGTTGGTTTTGACGCGCTTTTAGCACCAGGTTTTCAGTACGATCGCTCGAATAATTTAGACAATGCCACCACCTATACCCACCACAGTAATCTTACGGTATTGCAATGGCAGCAGAGACTTAGTCCAAAATCAGGTGTGAGTTTCTCTAGTGGTCGCTTATTCACCAATCTGCGAGCAGATGCGAATGGCCGTCCATTCCGTTCTAATACCGTTGATCAGATATATGATGAGAATTATATCTACACTGGCGCAATGGATATATTTAATCCAAACGACCAGTCGGGTACTTATTATCTGATACCTGGGGACGGTTTGGTCAATAACGGTGGTGTTACACCAATATGGCATGATCACTACGCTGAAGAATATACCTTAAAAGGTAAGTACACCTATACGCCAAACAAAACGCACACAGCCTCTGGGGGATGGGAGCATGCTTTTACGGAATATCAATGGGTAGATGTATTCCGTCCATGGGTAGGAGCTCCAATAGTACTTAATGACTCTACCACAACACCCTCAATTTCCATTGGGAGTAGTAACGATATTTGGAAAGTAGATCCGCAAAAAGGCGGCTTATTTATTCAAGACCGTATAGAGTACCAGGGGATTAAGGCAACTATTGGTATGCGACTTAATTACTGGGCTCCAGGAAGTTTTGCTGATAACGCCATTGAGGATGCCTCATCGCCGGTATTAGATCAAATTAGAGAAGACTATATGGCCAGTACTATAGGTGCCGCTGGCTTGCGCTGGAAATTAAGGATGTTACCTCGTTTAAATGTGAGTTTTCCAGTAACAGAAAACAACGTACTGTATTTCAACTATGGCCACAGTATGAGAACACCGCATCCACGATTTTTATATGCTGGTTTGGATCCCGAGTACCAAGACCGTTCGTTTTTGTCGAATTTAGGAAACCCAAACTTAAACCCAGAGGTTAACATCTCTTATGAGATTGGTTACAAAACTTTGCTAGGAACTCGACTTGGATGGACCCTGAATGCTTTTAACAACAACAGGTTTGACTATATCGTTGCTAGACGTGTTATAACGACGGATGCTACCGGCCGGCCGGTAACGAAGACCATGTATATCAACCAAGACTACGCTAAAGTTCTCGGGGTAGAAACACAGTTCAATGCGAGAATAGGCGAAAGCTTCCAAACCTTTGTGAATGGCTCTTACCAGCAAGCTCGAGGCAAGAGTAATTCTGCTCGTGAAAGTGCTTTGCAGATTGCTCAGACAGGAGAGGTTCCGTTATCACAGGAGCAATTCTTGGCTTGGGATCGCCCTTGGAAGTTTAATGCAGGTATTACCTATGCAAGCGACAGTAGCAAGTGGCGTGGGACATTAAGTGGTCGTTACACCTCTGGTTATCGCTATACGCCGCAGAATTTGGTCGGATATAATTTTTTAGGACGTCCTCAATATGAAGTGGATAATACCCGCTATTTAGAAGGTCGTGGCTTATACTGGTTTACCGTGGATGCTAAAGTGAGTTATCGCTTGTTGAGCTTAGCTGGTGGACGTGGAGTTTCATTGAGTGCTGAGGTCACTAACTTGACCAACCGTCGTAACTCCCAAATCATTAATCCAATCACTGGATATGCTTATGAGTATGGTGATAATGTGCCCATTACATGGCGCGATCCGCGCCCTGAATTTAATGGCCCCCAAGAAAGTGGTGTAGATCCACGAAACCCAGCTAGATACAGTGCACCTATTCAATGTTTCATCGGAATGCAAATGTCATGGTAAAGCGTCTACTACTCTTACTCGCATTAGGAAGCTGTTTTACAGTAGAAGCGCAGCTTCTCCCAAACTACGGCGAAGAGCGTGCGGGATTAAGCTCGTTTACATTTCTGAAGAGTCCTATTGATCCATGGAGCGCGGGACTGGGAGGCACAAGTTTGTCTAATAAATCTGCCTACGCTTTAGCTACAAACCCTGCACTACTTACTGCAGGAAATCAACAGGGATTGTTATCTGGGTCACGCTATTTAGGTGCATCTATAGGTCACGATTTTGTAAGTGTATCTAAGGCACGCAATGCAAATCAAACCATAGGTGTTTCCGTTAACTCACTCTATTCAGGTGGTATTATGGAACGTACCGTTTGGCAGCCGGAGGGAACAGGAAGAATAGTGAACGGTGCGTTAACCACAGTTGGCCTAGGTGTTGCCCAACGTTTTTCGGATTATTTTAATGCCGGAATCCAGTTGAAATATGGTCAAGAGCAGCTTGGGGCATTTGTTGCCCATAGTGTGGCGGTTGATTTGGGATTCCACTATGAATTGGATTACCGAGAACTAACCTTCGCAGCCGCCATATTAAATTTTGGCCCTTCGACGCCAATTATTCAATCAGGTATTTTACCCACTACGGTGAACACAGATACTACGGCATCTTCAGTTGCCGCTCCCCCGCAAGTATTCTCCATGGGAATGCGCTTTATTGCATGGGAAGAAGGTAAACATAAGGTGTATTCCTCGTTCCAGTTGAACCATCCCTCCGACAATAACGAAAACTATAGCATAGCGGCTGAGTACCTCTTTATGAATCTTTTTGAAGTCCAATTGGGATATCGATTTGTTTCTAAATGGGGCGCGCCCTCTTTTGGATTCTCAACGAAAACTAATTTAGGTGGTTGGCCCATGAAGATGGGTGTTTCAGCAATTCCATCTCCAGCTGGTGGATACCAAACGGTAATTGGATTAAGAATAACACCACTAACCTGGCTACAATGATGAAGTGGATGAACTGCATAGCCCTTACTTTAACAGCCCTATTTATAGGTGGCTGTGATAATTATTGGGGAGATAAAACGGATTTAGGATTTATAGACATACCCAACTATGAAGTTCGCGAGGTCGCATATGTTCCTTTAGAACCAAAGCTTTATGATGTAGCCGCACCGGTGGATATAGCCATTGGTTTTGACGAGTTTTTATATGTTGTAGATAGCGTTACCTCTGAGATTGCTCGCTTTGATTTGGCATTCCAGCCCCAGGGACGAATTTTTATTCCTGGCGTCACGAAAGTTGTTCAAGACCGGAGGCTTCAGTTGCTTGCGATAGGTACTTCAGATACAACGGTAAACGGTGTAGACTATGATTTGACCACGATCTACAGGATAAATTTTGAAGAGAACGGCATTTTGGATTTTAATAATGCAACAATAGAAAAAGTAGCGGTACACCCTTTTTACTTTAAGAACAGCTTCTCTTCGTCCGACGCTAGTGTGAAATTCACGGATATTGCTGTGCAAGGTGGAAACACAGCGGCATTGAATAACCGTTACTACATTTCAAGGACCGGAACGAATACGAACAATGCCGGTTTTGGCCCAGACAATGCGGTTGTAGTGTTCTCAAACACGGATGATTTTGTATCCAGCGTCCCCGTTACAGCTGCGGGTGCAGTGTATAACAACTACTTTAAGCGTCCCTTAGCCATGGCGTCATTTACGCAAGCGCCACAAATTTCAGCGCAGCCATCTCAAGACTTTTGGGTGATTAATAACCATCCCGATCAGAGTATTCAGGTACAGCATGTGCAGTTTGAGGAAGGTCCATTTGGCGCGGTATATCAACCCGTGTTTTATTCGACCACTGATCCAGTTGCAGATAGCTACTTACAAACTGCAAATAGGTTCATAAATCCGATTGATATCGCTTTTGCAGGTGATGCAAATGCCTTTGTGTTTATCGCAGATGGTGCAGTTGACTCTGTTTATCAATTCACATCCAACGGGCTAGAAGGTGTGCCACCACCACCGGCTTCAACCGCTGATAAGCACGCTATAGCTACGATAGGTGGGTTTGAGGAATTGTCAGCATTATGTTATTATGACAAAATACTCTACGTCGCTGATAAACAAGCGGGTACCATAAGTAGGTATCAATTAACCTTGGACTTTGAATAGCCATTTATTAATATATCCTCCGTACTTTTATAATTCAATTAATCTTCAAAATGCACATGAGAAAATTTACACTTTTACTGACAATGGTCCTTGGTGTATTTGCTGCAAACGGTCAATCTTGTGATGACCTTTTCTTCAGCGAATACGGTGAAGGTTCATCAAACCACAAGTACATTGAAATCTATAATCCATCTGCGAGTGCTATTTCGTTGACAGGTTATACTGTTTACATGAGTGGTAACGGCGGGTCTTACACGAATACATTTACCACAAATGCAACTATTGCCTCTGGTGATGTTTACGTAGTATCCACAAATCAAGCTGATAGTCTTATACAGGCTGAGGCTGATACGGTATTAGGCTACCCATCAATTGTTCACTTCAATGGTGACGATGCTTTAATCTTATATGACGGTACAGATACCATCGATGTGATCGGTGTTCCTGGTGTAGATCCTGGATCAAGCTGGGCTGTAGGTACTGGGTCAACTGCAAACCACACGTTAGTTCGTAAGAGTTCCGTGACAGGTGGTTCAACCAACTGGACAACCGGTGCAACGGAATGGGATGTGTATAGCCAGAATACGTGGACTTATATAGGTTCACACTCAAGTAGCTGTATTGTAACTCCATATGTGGTAACCTTTATGGTAAATACCGCAAATATTACAGTTGGAACGAACGGTCTTTATCTTGGTGGCGGTGTCATTGGAGGTGCAAATGCAGTACAACTTGCAGATCCTGATGGTGATGGTGTTTATGTAGGTACTGACACTTTGAATGGTTCAAATGGAGGAAATTTTATTTTTCTTAATAGCCCAGCAAATGCTTCGGATTGGAATGCTAAGGAGAACTTAGCAAATCTACCTTGTGCAGATGCTGCAAATTACAATGACCGTATCCTTCCAACGTTCTCGCAGGATACAACGTTGATGTTCTGTTTTGGAACGTGTTCTACGGATACTTCTTGTACTGTAACAAGTACAAACGTAGATGTCACCTTCCGTGTTGATATGAATTCTGTTTCAGCATCCTTCACAAATGTTTATGTGAGCGGAACATTGAATTCTTGGAGTGGTAATGCAAATCAGTTGACTGACCCAGATGGTGATGGCGTTTATGAAGCAGATATCAGTCTAGCGCCGGGCAGTTACGAGTATAAGTTTACTTATGACAACTGGGTGGGTCAAGAATCTCTAGACGCAACTTTAGATAGTGCATGTACATTAACGACAGGTTCTTTCACTAACCGTTACGTTACTATTCCAAATGCAACTACGGTTTTACCAGTAGTATGTTGGGAGTCGTGTATGTCTTGTCCGGTAGTATCAACAGGTTGTGATGAGTTGTATTTCTCTGAATACGGTGAAGGTTCATCAAACCATAAGTACATTGAGATTTATAACCCAACAGCAAATGCGATTTCGTTGACAGGTTATACTGTTTACATGAGTGGTAACGGCGGGTCTTACACGAATACATTTACCACAAATGCAACTATTGCCTCTGGTGATGTTTACGTAGTATCCACAAATCAAGCTGATAGTCTTATACAGGCTGAGGCTGATACGGTATTAGGCTACCCATCAATTGTTCACTTCAATGGTGACGATGCATTGATATTATATAACGGTACTGATACGGTTGATGTGATCGGTGTTCCTGGCGTAGATCCTGGATCAAGCTGGGCTGTAGGTACTGGTTCAACTGCAAACTACACGTTAGTTCGTAAGAATTCTATAACAGAGGGGTCAATAGATTGGACAACCGGTGCAACGGAATGGGATGTATACGCTCAGAATACGTGGACTTATGTAGGGTCACATTCAAGTAGCTGTATTACCGTAGTAGTTCCTACTGGATGTAGTGAATTGTACTTCTCTGAATATGCAGAGGGATCTTCTAACCATAAATACATCGAGATATACAATCCAACAGCAAATGCAGTTTCGTTGACGGGTTATACTGTATACCAGAGTGGTAACGGTGGGTCGTATACGAACACATTTACGACGAATGCTTCTATTGCTTCAGGTGATGTATACCTGATTTCAACAAATCAAGCTGATGCTTCTATTTTAGCTGTTGCAGATACTGCGCTAGCTTATCCTTCTATTGCTCACTTTAATGGTGACGATGCAATGATTTTATTCAATGGTACAGATACGGTTGATGTGATTGGTGTTCCTGGTGTAGATCCTGGCTCAAGCTGGATTGTAGATACAGGATCAACTGCAAACTACACGTTAGTTCGTAAGGATTCAGTGACAGGTGGTTCAACCAACTGGACAACCGGTGCAACGCAGTGGGATGTATATCCACAAAATACATGGACTAATGCGGGTTCACATACTTCTAGCTGTATAGTCATTACCATACCTAATGTCACATTCCGAGTAGACATGAATAATGTAACTGCCTCTTATACGAACGTATATGTTTCAGGTACCATAAATGGATGGAGTGGAAATGCCAACCAATTGACAGATGCAAATGGTGATGGTGTATATGAAGGTACTATTCCACTTACAGCTGGATCTTACGAATATAAGTTCACCTATGACAACTGGGTAGGTCAAGAATCTCTTGATGCAACTTTAGATAGCGCATGTACATTAACGACAAGTGGTTTTACTAATCGTTATGTTACTATTCCAAATGCAAATACTGTTTTACCAGTAGTTTGTTGGGAAGACTGTAGCTCTTGTCCTGTATATGCTCCAACGTATACTATCGCCAATGTTGATGGTGTAGATGCTGATGGTGTTGCGGATAGTTTAAATGTATACTGTAAGCTTGTCGGAACCGTAATGGGTGTTGACATGCAAGGCGCTGCAACTATGGTCCAGTTTACCATCCATGATGGAACTGGAGGCATGGGCGTTTTCTCGTCTGTTGCAACTGCTCAGAATTACACAGTAACTGAAGGTGATCAGGTTAGAATGATTGGTTCGATTGGCCAATTCAACGGTTTGACTCAGATGTACCCAGATAGCATTGTATTTATATCTGCAGGTAACACATTGCCTACTGCTGTTGTAGTAACGGCACTAGGCGAGAGTACAGAGAGTGAGCTTGTAACCTTTGAAAACATGGTACTTGTTGATCCTAGCCAATGGTCAGGTTCAGGTTCAGGATTCAATGTAGATGCTACAAATGGTACAGACACTATCGCTGTGCGTATTGACAATGACGTAGATCTTTACAGCCAACCAGCCCCAACAGGTACATTCAACGTATCAGGTATAGGTGGCCAGTATGATTCTAGTTTACCACACTTGAGTGGTTATCAATTGTTACCTCGTTACATTGCTGATATAGTTCCCGGACAACCAGCCTACAGCCCTAAATTAGTTGTAAGCGAGATCATGTCAGGTTCTAACGCTTCAGCATGGGCAGCAGATTGGTTTGAGATCCATAACTATGGTGATACAGTGGTTGACCTAACAGGTTTCTCTTGGGATGATGAAAGTGGTATTTCAGGTACGTCCGTGTTCCCAGCGTTGTCTATCGCAGCAGGTGAGGCGATCGTAGTTTGGAATGACGTCGCAGCAAATGAAGATAGTTTGTTGGTTTCTTGGAAGTTGACTGCTGGTTCAGTTCAAGTAATTTCTACAGATGAGTTGAATGGGTCATTCCCGTCATTGAGCCAGAACGGCGACGGTGTTTATCTATTTGACGCCTCAGGAACTGACTTAACTAATAGTCTTTACTTATCCGCTACGGCAGGATATACCGTTGAGTTTGATACAACAGGTATGGCGACAGGTGTTGCTGTAGATGGTGTAAACGGGGCTTATACTTCTTCGTTAGGTGATGTAGGTTCTCCAGGGAACTTAGCTCCTAATCAAAATGTAGGTGAGCTTGGTTTGATGGGTCGTATCTACCCTAACCCAACTACAGGTAGCTTCCAGATTGAAATGAAGCAAGCAGATCGTTATGCTGTAGAGGTAATGGATATTCGCGGAGTAGTACTTACTACAGTTTCAGTTGAAGGTTCTGTTATTCCAGTTGAATTAAATGCAAGTGCAGGAATGTATTTGGTACGTGTGACTTCTGCGAAAGGCACCGTAACTCAGCGCATACAGTTGCTCTAAGAAATTAGAACAACTCGCTAAATTTAAAAGCCGCGATCCGAAAGGATCGCGGCTTTTTTATGCCTCAGTTTAATAAACAAATAACTAAAAAGAGTATTCTTAATAAAGTCACTTTAGAGCTTTGGTAAATATTTCCGCTCCAGTTTTATTAAGGTGATCGCAATTATAGAATAACGCGCTACTTGGAGAAAATGAGGAATGCATCATAGGCAGGCTAAGAAGTAGTTTTTCAAATGCCACCTGGACATCAACAGGGACAAAATTACTGTATTCAGATGTTAAAGGAGCGCGTAGGACTCTTAACACCATGTTGTGGCTGTTACAAGTGCTGATAATGTCTGAGAGAGCTTTAATAGAAGCCTGGGAAAATACAGGATCAGTAGTGTTGAAGTGACGAGCTAGAGTCTCTGTGCAATTGATCTTCGATATTCCAGATTTAGGTTGGTAGCTACCTAAAAATGAAGGTTTACCTGAAGGTCTAGGCAAGATATGTTCTCGGCCCCAATTCCAAAAAGAAGATCTGTAATTCCCCAGAGATTCCCAATACTTAAAACCGTAGAGAGGAAAATAGCGTTTTGACATCTGTCTTGAGGATTTGCTAGAACTAAATTTAAAGTCGTTGTAACCAGTAATATTATTAGGGCTTAAGATTAGTAAAATAGTATCGGTCTTTAAATACGAAGCGATCCATTTAACTTTTTTAGCGGTCGCCGTAAGGGGTTCGGCAGTTTGGGAGAAATTACTAGAATACGGAAAAAAATCGGGATCAAACCCCGTCGCGGCATGGCTATCTCCAAGTACTACAGTATGAGAATTGTGTGTATTAATAAATACTTTGTAACGCCAGTAATTGAAGGCTATAATTGTCGTCAGGAAAAAACCTAAAAACCCAGAAATTAATACTATTCTTTGAATAAATTGCTTCATGCTAGAATTGGAAATAAATGAAGGTTTGTTGTCCTCCTGAGTAAAGCAAGATCAGATAGGCGAGAGTCATGTATATGGCGATTCTCGCTGGCGCTGTTTTAGAAAGAACTCCCTGAGTTAGAAAGCTGAGTGCAAAATCGTTTTTTCTTCCGAGCCAATCGCCTATAATGAGTAGGGTGATGAACAATAGTAAGGATGGCTTGACGGTCAATGAAAGACCACCGTGAACTCTAATAATTTGTTGTAGGTAGTCCATAGCTTCTGAAAGAGAATCGGCTCTGAAAAAAATCCATGCTAATGTCGTCAGAGTAAATGTCCATATAATCTTATGTGTATCCTTTAACGTAGCGTGATCTAGGTGCTTCCTGTTCCCTTTACTTAGCATCAACGGAAGAAAAAGTATAGCGTTGATCAGCCCCCAAAATATAAAAGTCCAGTTAGCTCCATGCCAAAATCCAGAGACTAAAAATATGGCGAATGTGTTTCGTATTTTAAGAGCTGTAGACCCTTTTGAACCTCCCAAAGGGATATAAATATAGTCGCGGAACCATGTAGACAATGAAATGTGCCAACGCCTCCAAAATTCTCCAATATCTCTAGAAAAATAAGGTGTTCTAAAGTTTTGCTTGAGCTCAATGCCAAACAATTTTGAAATGCCAATAGCGATGTCTGAATAGCCAGAAAAATCACAGTAAATCTGTATAGAGAAAAGCACTGCACCTAGAATAAGCGCCAAGCTAGAGTACGACTCGGGATTACTGAAGGCGAGATCTACAAGAGGAGCCACAGCATCAGCAATGACAACCTTTTTAAAGAACCCCCATAGGGCTTGTCGAAGCCCATTCGCAGCGTTAGTAGAGTTAAATACTCTGATTTCCCCCAATTGCGGAAGTAGGTGAGCAGCACGTTCTATAGGACCGGCGACGAGTTGTGGGAAGTAACCTACAAAAGCGGCGAAGGCAATAAAATCGGATGTATGTTTTAGTTTCTTGCGATAGATGTCAATCGTATAAGACATTGTTTGAAAGGTGTAAAAAGAAATACCAACAGGAAGTATGATCTTTAGGAGAACTAGGTTTGTGCTTAGTCCCATTCGGTCTGATAGTACGACGAAATTCTCTATGAAGAAGTTGTAGTATTTAAACACACCAAGTAAACCGAGATTAAAGATCATGCTTGCAGAAATGAGCAATTTGCGTTTTACACTGGAGCTCGCGGTATCCATTATTTTTCCGAGGATAAAATCGACCGCCGTAGAGGCAATAATCAATGTAAGGAACCGTACATCCCACCAACCATAGAAAACATAAGAAGCGAAGAGTAGAAAAATATTTTGCACACGCAAATTTGTTCTAACACTCCAGTATAAAACGAATACAATGGGTAAAAAACAAAAAAAGGTTAAAGAGTTAAAGAGCATTATTAAGAATTCGGTTATAGTTCTCAGCGATCGTGTCCTCAGAGAACTGAATGCAAGCAAGCTTGTAGTTGATTAGACGTTCAGCATCCTTTAGAGGTGTTCCTAGCGCTTCGACACTCATGTCATCCCAAGTATAAAAAAGGTATCCCTGCTCCTGTAAGAATGGGAGTAAGACACTCTCAGGATGAAGAAAAATCTTAGTACCCGACATCAATGCGATAAATCTGTCTCTTATACACATCTGACGCTGCCGACGATATGCAGTGTGTAGAT
>OJIV01000107.1_pt1 | contig 36176 bp, 34 predicted proteins | sample 1595861 | NCBI WGS metagenome assembly OJIV01 (sample SAMN05416883, study PRJEB24817) | seawater metagenome | isolation source: Sea water | place: Canada:Atlantic | collected 2013-11
ATCTTTGGCTAGCTAGTTGAAATTTCTTATCTAAATTTTCAAGCGTTGTGGTTGCTGGATTTACATTTGGCATTTCAAAATAACTAGTAACTCCACCTGCTAGTCCTGCAAACGATTCCGATGCTATATCACCTTTATGTGTAAGCCCTGGTTCTCTAAAATGAACCTGATCATCAATCAATCCAGGCATGACGTATCGTCCATTAATATCTATAACTTCTTTAGCTTCTGCTTGTATATCAGTGCTTATTAATTCAATCCTGTCATTTTTAATTGCTATATCTGATTCATAAATTGAATCTTCATTTACGATATTACAGTTCTTTAAAATTAGGTCATACATATTATTTATCCAGCTCAAAAGAGTTATGAAGAGCTTTAACTGCTGTTTCAACAGAACTATCTTCTATAACGATGGTTATTTTAATTTCAGAAGTACTTATCATAAGAATATTAACTTCGTTTTCAGATAAAGCCTTAAAGGCTTTACTAGCTATGCCAGCATGAGATCTCATGCCTACTCCCACTAGAGAGACTTTAGCTATGTTTGAATCAATTAATAGGTCATCAAAATTTAGAGAATCTTTTAGTTTGTTTATAACGGTTGTTGTGGAGATTTCATCTTCCTTGGACACAGTAAACGTAAAATCTGTTTTTCCGTTAACACTTACATTTTGAACTATGACGTCTACTTCGATATTAGCATCACTTAGAGGGCCTAAGATTGCATAAGCAATACCCGGGGTATCGCTGACTCCATGTAAAGTGTATTTCATTTGATCCTTCTGAAAAGCTATTCCAGAAACTAACCCATTTTCCATATCTTTCTCCTCAAGAGATATTAGCGTACCATCGCCAGGCTCGAAACTTGATAAGACCCTAACTGGTACTTTGTACTTATTCGCAAATTCTACTGCTCTAATTTGTATTACTTTAGCTCCCTGACCAGCCATTTCAAGCATTTCTTCCATGGTAATTGTATCTAGCTTTTTAGCCTCAGGAACTACCCTAGGATCTGTTGTATAAATACCGTCAACATCAGTGTAGATATCACATCGTTCTGCTTTCATTTGCGCAGCAATGGCAACAGCTGTTGTATCTGAACCACCTCTACCAAGGGTGGTAACATCACCGGATTCAGTAATTCCCTGGAACCCAGTAATAATTGGAACTATTCCTTCATCTAAGGCATCTTGTATTTTTTTACCATCTACTTCAAGTATTCTCGCTTTAGAGTAGTTATTAGTTGTTTTCATTGATATCTGGGAGGCTGTATATGACTTTGCCTTAACATCAATTTGATGAAGAGCCATTGCCAGCAAAGCAGCACTTACTTTTTCACCAGTAGAGATGAGAGCGTCAAATTCTCTTTTACTTGGATCATCTCCAAAGCTTTTAGCTAGTTTAATTAGCCTGTTAGTTTCTCCGCTCATAGCGGAAACAACCACAATAACATTAGCAGATTGAGATGCTTCTTTAACAATCTTTGCGACAGATGCAATTCTCTCTTCCGTTCCTAAAGATGTTCCGCCAAATTTTTGGACAATAATATTAGACATAATTATTATTTGTTATTGCGCGAGCGATTTTACTAAATCTGGAATAGAAGTCACGAACTCTTTTATATTTTCTGACTCTCCGGCACCTTGAGCAAAATCAGGGCGACCGCCACCTCTTCCATTCAATGATTCACACAACAAAGAAATGACATCTTTAGCAGAAATAATATCGATAAGATTGTTTGTAACTCCGCCAACAATAGCAACCTTATTATTCTGAGAATTAAGCAAGATTACACAGCCCTTTTCAAGATTTGCTTTTTTCTTATCTACTAAGGTTCTTAATTGTTTGTTATCTTCAATAGAAATATGTTCGATAAGAAGTTTCCAATCATTAATTTCTATAGCTTCAGATGAAACAACATCAGCTTTTGATGAGGCAACTCCACCAGATTTTTTTAGCTTTTTATTTTCATCTATTAAAGAAAGTATTTTCTCATTCATGGCATCTGCGGGAACATTTAAAGTTTCCTGAAGGCTGTTGTTAACCTTTCTGATCTCTGAAATATAAGATAGAGCCTCTTTGCCAGCTAATGCTTCTATCCTTCTTATTCCTGATGCTACGCTTGATTGATTGGAGATTACAAAAAGCCCTATATCCCCAGTTCTTTTAATATGAGTTCCGCCACATAATTCAACTGAAAAGGAATTAGATCCCATACTTAATACCCTGACATCGTCGTCGTATTTTTCACCGAACAAGGCTTGTGCTCCAGATTTTATTGCATCGTCCAACTTCATAAGCTGGGTTGTGACTTCAATATTATTTAAAACCTCTTCATTGACAAGCTCTTCAATTGAAACAATTTCTTCTTTTGAAAGAGGTTTGGAATGAGAAAAATCAAATCTAAGTTTGGTCTCATCAACTAAAGAACCTTTTTGTTGAACATGCTCACCCAGCACCTTCTTAAGAGCGGCATGAAGTAAGTGTGTTGAGGAGTGATGAATAGCAGTTGCTAGCCTTTTACTCTTCTCAACATGCATATGAACAACCTCGCCTGTCTTTAAACCACCATCATCAATTATGGCCTTATGAATAAAAACCTTTCCTTGTTTTTTACAATCTAAAATAGTTCCAGATGAGTTTTTAGAAGTAAATCTTCCACTGTCTCCTATCTGACCTCCAGATTCTGCATAAAAAGGTGTTTGACTACATGCAATATAAACTTCTTCCCCTTTACTGACTTCGTCAACCCTATCCTGTTCTTTCCATAAAACTAGAACTTTGGATTCTGATTCCAAATCCTCGTATCCAAGAAAGACAGTCTCATCAACTCCCGAGGCAGCAGGTAATTTTGAAACAAAACTGCTTCCGGCCTTAGATGATTGTTTTTGTTTATCCATACAAACCTTAAAACCATCTTCATCTATTTGTATATTTTTTTCTCTTGCTATATCTGCAGTTAAGTCAAAGGGAAATCCAAAAGTATCATGAAGTTTAAAAACCACATCTCCTGGAATAGTTTCATTTTCTAAGTTATTAATAGCCTCATCAAGGATGCTAATTCCCTTACCTAGAGTTTCAAAGAACTTAACTTCTTCGTCTTTAATAATTTTGGAGACATGATCTTTCATTTCTTCTAGAGCGGGATAGGCATCTTTCATAAGATCAGATAAATCATAAACAAGCTCATTTAAAAAAGGCTTTGTAGCACCCATTTTGTAACCGTGTCTAATTGCCCTTCTCAGTATTCTTCTTAGAACATATCCTCTACCCTCATTTTCAGGAGTAATACCGTCAACAATTAAGAAACTAGTTGACCTGATATGGTCGGATATAACTTTATGAGATACGCTTCCTTCATTACCTAAAATCTTTTCTGAAGCTTTTATCAATCCTTTAAAAAGATCCGTTTCATAGTTAGAGTTGACGCCTTGCATAACCGCTGTAATTCGCTCTAATCCCATGCCTGTATCTACAGATGGCTTTGGTAATGGGGTCATTTCTCCAGCATCATTTCTATTGAACTGCATGAAAACAAGATTCCATATCTCTACAAACCTGTCACCCTCGTCTCCATCTGAGCCTGGTGGTGTTCCTTCTATATGCTCACCATGATCGTAATATATTTCTGAGCATGGGCCGCAAGGACCTGTCTCACCCATGGACCAAAAATTATCTTCATCACCTAGTCTTACAATTCTGTCTGGGTTGATACCTATAACATCTTTCCAAATCTTAGCTGCTTCATCATCATCTTTGTAAACAGATATCCATAGCTTTTCCTCTTCAAGCTTAAGCACCTCAGTGAGAAATTCCCATGCATATTTGATAGCATCTTCTTTAAAATAATCGCCAAAGCTAAAATTGCCCAGCATTTCAAAAAAAGTATGATGTCTTAAGGTGTAGCCAACATTCTCTAAATCATTGTGCTTTCCCCCAGCCCTTATACATCTTTGAGAAGAGGTAGCTTTAACGTATTTCTTTTTTTCCGTTCCAAGAAATACATCCTTAAACTGAACCATTCCAGCATTGGTAAATAATAGAGTATCGTCGTTAACAGGAATCAAAGAACTAGAATCTACGATCTCATGACCTTTGGATTTGTAGAAATTTAGAAATGTTTCTCTGATTTCACTAGTATTCATAATTTAATCGTTAAGTAATTTTTTATATTTTTTATAGTTCTCTATATAGTGATGAGCGCCTAATGGAACCATCTCTTGCTCTTCTGGCGATAAGTTTTTTTTAATCTTACCTGGAATACCTAGAACCATTGAGCCATCTGGAACTTCCATTCCCTCTGTAACTAGAGCCTTAGAACCAATAATACAGTTCTTACCAATTTTTGCACCGTTTAAAATAACCGAGCCAATGCCAATAAGGCTTCCATCGCCAATTTCACAGCCGTGAAGCATTGCCATATGCCCTACTGTTACATACTTACCAATGGTGCATTTAAAACCGGGGTCAGTATGAATAACAGATCCATCTTGGATATTTGATCCTTCGCCAATAAAAATTTGCTCGTTATCTGCCCTTAAAATAGCGTTAAACCAAATACTAGAGTCTTTCGATAAATACACGTCACCTATGACGGTAGCATTGGGTGCAATCCAATAATCATCGCCTTCTGTTTGTAATGTCTTATCTTCTAAACTAATAATCATACTGGCCTCTAATAATATCTAAATCTGAATGTATTCCCGCATCAAAACAGATATTTAAAAAATCTGCTGTAATCATAGCAGTTAGTCCCCATATTCTATGTTCATTATAAACCCAGCTAGGAATCTTTATTTTTTGATTTTTTCTTTCCATTTCATGAAATTCTGCATTATCTATATTCATTAGGTAGCTCAATGGTACTGAAAAAATTACTTCAATCTCGTCGTTTGCAACAAGGTCTTGTTTAGAATCAATTGTTCCAACAAATGGATGAACTTCGATTTTGTGTCTTGAAATAAGATAGCTTAATGCTCCAAGTTTAGTAACACCTGCTCTATCTAGATTCATTTCTTCATATGACTCTCTTAGGGAAGTATCATATAAATCAACATCTCCCTCTTCCCACTTACCACCAGGAAAACTTACCTCACCTGAATGAGTAGAGACTAAAGATGATCTTTTTGTAAAAATAATTTCAGGGTCTTTAAGGTACTCGCCATAGTTCAAAATACCAATAAAAACTCCAGCTTTTTTATAGTCTGATGAATTTAGAGGATTTAATTTTTCGAGCTTTTGCTTTATGCTGTCAATCATATTGCTAAGTTTAACTTCTTAAGCAATGATTTTCTTTATTTTTTAAGGTACAAAATTGAAATATTGTTCAGACTGCGGAAGCTCAAACATCGAATTTAAAACTCCTCAAGGTGACAATATTAAGAGGTATTGCTGCCCTGATTGTAATAATATCTTTTATACCAATCCTAATATGATTGTTGGCGCAATTTGTATTAGAGATAACAAAATACTCCTAGCTAAAAGAAATATTCATCCTAGAAAAGGTCTGTGGACACTACCAGCTGGTTTTATGGAAAATGCAGAAACGCTTAAAGTTGGTGCTCTCCGAGAGACTATGGAAGAGACTATGTCTGAAGCAAGTGTTGTCATGCCATACACAATGTTCAGCCTGCCACACATCAACCAAGTTCATTTATTTTATTTAGCTGATTTACTTGATGATAATTTCGGACCTACATCGGAAAGCATAGAAGTAAAATTATTTAGTGAAGATGAAATACCATGGGATGAAATTGCATTTCCAACAGTTGAAAGAACCCTAAAGCTTTATTTGGAAGATGTTAAGACGGGTGATTTTATATTTAGAGATGAAGATATAAATCTTTGGTAATTAAGAGCCTTCGCTAAATTTTTTAGCATTCATAAATATTTGCATCCAAGGGGAGTATTCACCCCAATGATCTGGTTTCCAACTCATCTGAAGTTTTCTAAAAACTCTTTCAGGATGAGGCATCATGATTGTCACTCTTCCTTTAGCTGCTGTTATCCCAGAAGTGCCATCTATAGAGCCATTAGGGTTTAATGGATAGATTTCAGTATTCTCACCCGAGGAATTTACAAAGTTCAATGCTACCTGATTGGAAGCTTTAAGTTTTTCTAAATACCCTTCTGCAAATTGAGCATGACCTTCACCGTGTGCAGATGCTATTGGCATAGACCAACCTTCCATTCCAGAAAGCAAAATAGAATCACTTTTTTGAATCTTTACTTGAGCTAATCTAGCTTCAAACTGGTCTGAGGTATTTTTTTCGAAGGTTGGCCAATAATTAGCACCAGGAATAATATCTTTTAACTTTGATACCATCTGGCAACCGTTACAAACGCCTAAAGTAAAAGTAGATTGGTTATTAAAAAACTCTTCAAACTGATCTTTAACTGCATTGTTATGAAGAATAGTTTTTGACCAGCCTCCTCCAGCACCTAAAACATCACCATAAGAAAAGCCGCCACAGGCCGCTAATCCATTAAAATCATTCAAGTTCACCTCATTATCCAAAAGGTCTTGCATATGAACATCAACTGCCTCAAACCCCGCTAGTGTAAACGCAGCAGCCATCTCCATCTGACCGTTAACACCTTGCTCCCTTAGGACAGCAACTTTTGGTTTTGTTTTAGTGATACTAAAAATCTTTGCAGGACCCTCATTAAAAGATTCATCTGCGTATAAGCCTGAGTAATTATTATCATCTAGCAGTGATAGTTCAGAATCAGCAATAGATTGATTATCTCTCATTGCTTGAATGGCATGAGATGTCTCTCTCCAGCTTTTCTCTAGAACAGTTATTGATTCTCTGTATAGATTTTCTTCAGCATTACTAATAACAATATCTTTTGATGATGAAATAGTACCAATAGCATTCACCACTGAATTGACTGAAGTTAGAGCTGAAGTCACTTCATCGAGATGTGCCTCATCTACCTGAAGAACTAGTCCCACCTCTTCGGCAAAGAAATAATTATTTAGATTTTTAGGATCAAGATCGTCAATCATAATATCCAAACCAACTTTTTTAGTAAAAGCCATTTCTAAAAGAGAAGTTATCAAGCCACCGTCTGAAACGTCATGCAGAGCTAAAACTTTATGTTCTGATATAAGCCCTTGGACGGCATTAAACATTTTCTTAAATCTATCCATATCATCAACATCAGGAGTATTTAAGAATTCAGATTGGGTTACTTCAGAAAAAATAGAACCCGCTAGTCTTTTTTGATTATTAAGGCTTATATGAATAATTTTTGAAGGTGTATCAATATTTAGCTCAGGGGTAACTGAAGTTCTAACATCGGCTACAGGAGCCATAGCGGTGATTACGCCGGAGAGCGGGCTCTTGACAACATGTTCAGTTGAATTCTCATCCCATTTTGTTCTCATAGATAAGGAGTCCTTTCCAACCGGAACGGATATATCCAAATCAACACAAGACTTAGAAAGCGCCTCAACACCTTCTCTTAAAGCAATATCCTCAACCTCTTCTCCGGTTGCGGCCATCCAATTTGCTGAAACCTGGACCTGATCTAAGCCCTTTATATAAACTCCTGACATATTAGTTATAGCTTCAGCCATGGCCATTCTCATGGAAGCTCCAGGGTTCTTGGTGGCTAATGTTGGTTTTTCTCCAATAGTTAAAACCTCTCCTGAGTTAGAAGTAAAAGATCTCAAGCTCATTGAATAATCAGAGACCGGCACTTGGTAGGGTCCTATAAATTGATCCCTGGCGACCATCCCGCCAACGGTTCTATCCCCGATAGTTATTAAAAAAGATTTACTTGCCACCGTGGGGTGCTGTAAAACATGTTGAACGGATTGTGAAAAAGAATAACTCTCAGCAATTGACTCAACTATATCTTCAGTTTTATTAGTATTAACTGAGATATCAGTAATGGGTAAATCTCCGAACAGCATAGAAAGAGGAACATTTACAGGATAAGAATCCGTTGTTGAATCGTAAAGTTTTATCGATTTCTCAGAAGTTGTAATTCCAACAAATGCATACACACATCTCTCTCTTTTACATATAACTTCAAATGCATCTTTGTTATCTTGATGGATAGCCATCACATATCTTTCTTGAGATTCGTTTGACCAGATCTCCATAGGAGACATAGACTTATCAGAATTAGGAATCTTATCTAATTCAATATAAACACCTAAGTTTGAATCTGATGCTAGCTCTGGTATGGCGTTAGATAAGCCTCCAGCCCCGACATCATGGATAAATTCTATAAAGCTATTATCCTGTGAGGAGCAGACATTAATAACTTCCTGGCAACGTCTTTCCATTTCTGCGTTATCCCTTTGTACTGATGCAAAATCTAGATCCTCATCGCTATCACCTGAAGAAACTGATGATGCAGCTCCCCCGCCAAGACCTATTAGCATTGCTGGTCCGCCAAGGACCACAACATGATAGTCTTCGGTTATCTGAAGTTTAAAATTATTCCTATCTCTTATTTCTCCAATACCGCCGGCCAGCATGATCGGTTTGTGATAACCGAAAGCTTTTTGATTACTATCAAATGCAGTCTCGAAAGATCTGAAATACCCTAAAGTAGATGGCCTGCCGAACTCGTTATTAAAAGCTGCGGCACCAATAGGTGCTTCAATCATAATATCTAAAGGCGAGGCAATTCTTTCAGGTTTATGCTCTTGACCTTCCCAACTTCTATTTAATGAAGGAATACGAAGACTTGAGACATTGAAACCTACCAGGCCAATTTTAGGCTTAGCCCCTCTTCCTGTTGCTCCCTCATCTCTTATTTCACCGCCTGACCCAGTTGCGGCACCAGGATAAGGAGAAATTGCTGTGGGATGGTTATGAGTTTCTACCTTGATAGTAGAATTAAGTTTATCTGTAACAAAACTGTATTCATTTTTAGCGTTCAAATTAAGACGCTCTACCTCTTCACCCTCTGTAATAGCTGCATTATCTTTATAAGCCGAGATAATTCCTCTAGGTGACTGCTTACTAGTTTCTTTGATTAGATCAAAAAGGGTGTTGTCCTTGGATACTCCATCAACCGTCCATTTAGCATTAAATATTTTATGGCGGCAATGCTCTGAGTTAGCTTGCGCAAACATCATAAGCTCAGCATCTGTAGGGTTTCTAGCTGCATTAGAGTAAAAATTAAATAAGTACTTAATTTCCTCTAAGCTCATAGCAAAACCAAAATCTTTATTAGCTATTTCAAGAGATTCAATACCTCCTTTAAGAATATCTATAATATTTACAGATCTTTGTTCATCGACATGCAAGAAATCTACACAATTATCTAAGTTGGGATAAATTGATTGAGTCATGCGATCAAAGAACATAGAAAGATCTAAATTTGAGTCCTTATTAAATGAAGGAATATCAAAACCGTAAAATCTTTCAACTCTATCTATATCTTCGACACCTACATTTTTAATAATATCTTCTGTTTTTGAAGACCATGGTGAAATAGTTCCTGATCTTGGACCTACGATGAATGAAAATGATTTGATTTCATCATCAGCACTTAAGATATCTTTGAGCTCACTTAAATCTAGATTTTGATTCTGAGATGAAAGAATATAAATTTCGCTCGAGTTAATTTGAGCTTGAAGATTATTTGATTTATTAAAGTCGAGGTTAAGTTGCTCAAGCTTGGAGTCTGAAAAACTTTTCTTGCCCTGCAATATAAAGGTATTAGTCTTTGACACTTCTCTCGGTCTGAAATATTGTATATGGCAATTATAAAGTCTTTTGTAAAAATTAATTAAAAATGGGTAATATCTTTAAAGTTTTTTTTAGCATATCAACGATATTACTTTTGAGTGGTTGTGATTACTTTGATCAAGAAAAGAGACATGCAGAATCATGTAAAATTCAGCTTGATGAGGTTTATAAAAATTCTCCATTAAATAACTTTGCGCAACAGAAATTTTTAAAACTTCTAGAAAGTCGCCATTCACTTTACAAAGAAATGTTTGATGAAGCGTCGATTGAAACTTCTATAAATACTGACTTATTATCAGCTATATCTTTTCAAGAATCTCAGTGGGATCCTAGGGCACAATCCAATATGGGTGTTAGAGGAATGATGATGGTTACTCTTGAAACCGCAGCTCTCGTTGGTGTTGAAAAAAGATTAAACCCTGAGCAGAATATTAAAGGTGGAGCTAGGTATTTAGCTATTTTAATGGATAAAAATATATACGGAAAAACTACCGGAGATCAATTATCTATAACTCTAGCTAGTTACAATTTAGGACCTACTAATATTATCAATATATCCAAAACGATTGATAAGATTCCATCGGAAATAACGTGGTTTGATATAGAGGATAAGCTTCAAGAAATTAAAGGAGAGGATGTAAACCTTGTTGATGTAAATGATTATTCTAGAGGGCAGCAAGCCATAGATTATGTCTACAGAATTAAGAATTACTATGAATTAATGGCGGCCCATTCGTGTACAAATCCTAAAGATCAATTAACCTTCTTTTAAGATATTTTATCTTATCTCTGCACTGAGCTGCTTTCTCAAATTCCATTTCTTTTGCGTAGATATACATTTGATCTTCTATCTTTTTAATACTCTCATCTAGATTTTTAATCGAGTCATCTTTGATTTTAAAAGGTAAAGATTTTTCAATATCTTCCTTCCTAACTTTATCTTTTCCTTTAACTAATCTAGCCCCTTCCATAATATTTTTTACTTTGGTAGTTATAGACTTTGGAGTGATATTATTTTCTGCATTGTGTTTTTCTTGGATAGCCCTTCTTCTATCTGTCTCTGCAATTGCTCGCTCCATAGAGCCCGTCATTTTGTCAGCATATAAGATAGCCTTCCCTCTTAGATTTCTAGCTGCCCTTCCAATAGTCTGAATCATAGTTGTTTCTGATCTAAGAAAACCTTCTTTATCTGCATCAAGGATTGCAACTAAACTAACTTCTGGGATATCCAAACCTTCACGAAGTAAATTAATTCCAACTAGGACATCAAATACTCCCAGTCTTAGATCTCGAATAATTTCGACACGCTCAACAGTATCAGTATCTGAATGCATATATCTGGCCTTAATACCGTTTTCAAATAGGTAGTCTGTAAGATCTTCGGCCATTCTTTTTGTAAGAGTCGTTATAAGCACTCTTTCTTTCATAGCAATTCGTTCGTTACACTCTCCTATTACGTCATCTATCTGGTTGCTAGCTGGACGTATTTCCACATCAGGGTCTGTAAGCCCTGTTGGTCTAATTAAGAGCTCAACAAGATTATCTTGATGCTCTTTTTCATATCTACTGGGTGTAGCTGATACATAAACTCGTTGAGGAGCTACCAGTTCCCATTCTTCGAACTTTAACGGCCTATTATCCATAGCAGAAGGTAGTCTAAACCCATATTCCACAAGGGTTTCCTTCCTTGAGCGGTCACCTTTGTACATAGCCCCTATTTGAGGTATTGAGACATGAGATTCATCTATAAATACGATGGCATCCTTAGGAATATAATCAAATAAACAAGGTGGAGATTGACCAGGATTCCTTCCTGATAAATACCTAGAATAATTCTCGACACCCTGACAGTAACCAAGCTCTCTCATCATTTCTATATCGTAGTTAGTTCTTTCCTCTAATCTTTGAGCTTCAACTAACTTATTAATAGATCTTAAAAATTCTAGTCTCTCTTTAAGCTCTTCTTTAATACTGTCGATACAATTTACGACTGTATCCTTAGGGGTAACGTAGTGCGTCTTGGGAAAAATAGTTGCTCTTGGAACTTCATTAATAATAGCTCCTGTTATTGGATCAAACCAAGCAAGCTTTTCAATCTCATCGCCAAATAACTCTATGCGCAAAGCTTGGCTGTCTGAATCAGCTGGATAGATATCAATAGTATCGCCACGAACTCTAAAAGTAGCTCTTCTAAAATCCATATCATTTCGAGTGTATTGCAATGCAGAAAGACGTCGCAAGAAGTCTCTTTGATTGATAATATCTCCTCTATCTAAATGAACTACCATTTTTAAATAAGACTCAGGTGCACCAAGACCATAGATTGAAGATACTGTTGCTATGACTATAGTGTCCTTTCTTTCTAGCAATGCCTTAGTTGCTGATAATCTCATCTGCTCTATATGCTCATTAATAGAAGCATCTTTTGCAATATAGGTATCAGAGGTGGGGACGTAAGCTTCGGGCTGGTAGTAGTCATAATAAGATACAAAGTACTCTACAGAGTTCTCTGGAAAGAAATCCTTGAACTCACCATAGAGCTGAGCAGCTAACGTTTTATTGTGCGCCATGATAATTGCAGGTCTTTGAGTTTCCTCAATAACCTTAGCCATAGTGAAGGTTTTACCAGACCCGGTAACCCCTAAAAGCGTCTGGTGAAGCAATCCATCCTCTAAACCAGCCACTAAACTTTTGATAGCTTCGGGTTGAGCTCCTGCTGGTTCGAAATTAGATACAACCTTTAGTGATTTTGTCATTTACTTCTGTGTTAAAAATTACTTATAATGCACGTCCGCGTTCCCGAATAGCTCAGCGGTAGAGCAGTTGACTGTTAATCAATTGGTCGTTGGTTCGATCCCAACTTCGGGAGCCATTTCATTGTAATTAAAGATTATTATTTTTAATACAGTGAATTCAAATTTTAATAAGTTTATATTTAATTAAATAGTTTTATACCTTTGCAATATACTTTAGGTATGAGTTTTTATAATAAATATGTACTGCCCAAATTCTTAAACTGCACTTGCAGCTCTAAGCCAATTAATTATCAAAGAAAGAAAGTGGTTCCTTTAGCAAAAGGTATTGTATTAGATGTTGGAATTGGTTCAGGTCTTAATATTCCATTTTATGATATGACAAAAATTGATAAGGTTATTGGTCTTGATCCTTCAGTAGAACTAAACAACCTTGCAAAAGATGTTGCTAGAGAACATCAGGTTGATGTTGAATTTATTCTATGCGGTGCTGAAAACATACCTCTGCCTGACAATCATGTGGATACTGTTTTAGTTACTTACACCATGTGCACTATTCCAGAAGTTATGGATGCAAATAAAGAAATGCTCAGAGTATTAAAGCCCGATGGAAGATTGATCTTTTGTGAGCATGGCTTAGCACCAGATCCTAAGGTTGCTAAATGGCAAAAAAGAATTGATCCAATTTGGGGAAAGATTGCCGGTGGCTGTCATCTAAATAGAGATATTCCAGAGCTCATCACCTCTGCCGGTTTTGTGATAGAAAATATGGAGCAAATGTACTTACCAAGTACTCCTAGCTTTGCAGGCTACAACTACTGGGGAACTGCACGCATTAATTGAGCATACATATAATGGCAGTTAACTGTTAATCAATTGGTTATTGTACGTTCATGATCATAAACTTCTTGATCAATTTATAAATATTTTCTCTTGTAGTCATGAAAGAATTTTGTAATTGCAATTCAGTGTAATTCTCATTTGCCGGATCTTCATTCATCCAGTGAAGGCTATTGACACTATCGGGGAGAACTGGACATACCTCTTCTGCACATAATGTAATTGCGTAATCTAAGTTTTCTAAGAAATTATCATCCAAGTCATCGGTAGATTTAGAGTAATGATCTGAAAGATCTATGCCTATGTCCTTCATAGTTGCTATAGCATGAGGATGAACCTTTCCTGATGGAATAGAGCCAGCACTCTGAATGTTGTGATTGCTTCCAAGCATAGCCTTGGCAAGGCCTTCTGCAATTTGACTTCTAGCTGAGTTAGCAACACATAAAAATAGTATGTTCATATATTAAAATTGAGGATTAACTAAATTGAGAGTATCTTATAAGTACTAGGAGTAATCAATATTGTGAAGCAACAATTTACTATTAAATCCATGCTAAGGGGTCTGGATGGGAAATTAGGAGAGGAAGACTATGTCGAACCTCTTGAGATTCTTATTGATTCAATAAATAAAAATAATAGATTTAATGCATTCGGCAAAATTGCCTTTAATCACCAATTAAAAAGTAGATTAAAAGTAAGAAGAGATTTATATCAACTGCATTTAAATAACAAATTTTCTGAGCCCTCTGACCCCGTCTTTGTAATTGGCCTTCCGAGATCAGGAACTACTTTTCTATTCAACCTTCTATCTCTTGACGAGGCCCATAGATCACCTCTTTACTGGGAGATTATGAGCCCTCTTCCCATAACCAAAGATGCAAAAGAAAAAGACAGAAGAGAAAGAAAAGTTAACAGGGACTTAAAGCTAGCAAGAGCTCTGATACCTAAATTAAATTCCATCCATACCATTCGAGCTAATACTCCGGAGGAATGCGAACAAATAGCAACTATGAATGCTAGAAGCTTTGTGTATATGTGCATGGCTGACGTTCCTGAATATATAGACTATTTAAAATATTGCTCTTTTGATTCAGTTTTCATGTGGCATAAGAGATTTTTTCAAGCCCTGGAGTTGAATGGCAAGCCTAAGAGATGGCTACTTAAAGATCCAAGTCACATAGGACATATTCCTGAAATTTTACAAACATATCCTAATGCAAAATTTGTTCATATACACAGAGATCCGGCTGATTCTGTTGGATCTTTTTGCAGCTTAACAAAGAATGTGAGATCAGCTTTTTCAAAAAAAGTTAATACACATGATATTGGAAAAACAGTCATCGATTTTTGGAATCATAATCTCAATAAAGGAATGGAAGATAGAAAAGAATTAGCCCCTGATCAAATTATTGATATAAATTACCATGACTTTATCAAAAGCCCTTTGATGCAAGTTAAGAATATTTATCATCAATTAAACTTTGATATGACTATTGAAAATGAGAATGCTATTGAGCATTACCTTTCGAAAGATCAAATTAATTCCAAATCCTCTCATCAATACTCGTTAACCGAATTCGGTTTGGATGAAACAATCATAAAAGAACAATTTAGGGACTACATGCTCAACTATGATTTTTAATGATAAAATCATCTTTTTTAAATTTAAAGCTAAATCTGTAAAATGAATACTCTCATAAAATCGGTTTTATGTACTCTTGCTCTAGCACTTGTTCTTAATTCTTGTTCTAAGAAGGAAAATGAAACAGTAATGCCAATTATCGAGGAAACGAGCATGACACAAGTAACTATTAAAACTTCTGCTGGAAATATACATCTTGAATTAGATGGTGAAAAAGCGCCTATTACTGTTGCAAATTTTGTTGCTATAGCAAAATCTGGATACTATGAAGGAACTCTCTTTCACAGAGTAATTAAAGGCTTTATGGTTCAAGGCGGTGGTTTAAACGCTGATATGAGCAATAAATCTAGTGGAACTGCTCCAATTCAAAATGAAGCAAATAATGGCTTAGTAAATGATCGTGGAACTGTTGCCATGGCAAGAACTAATGACCCTCATTCAGCTACAGGACAATTCTTTATTAACCACAATGACAACGGCTTCTTAAACCACACTGGTGAAAATGCACAAGGCTGGGGATATGCAGTTTTTGGAAAAGTATCTGAAGGCATGGATATTGTTGATCAAATTGCTGAAGTTGCTACTGGTAATACTGGTGGACATTCAGATGTTCCTGTTGAGGCTATCACTATAGAGTCGGTTACTATTACTGAATGAAGCCACGCTTTATATCAGACCTTCACTTAAGCGATAAGCACCCAGAACTTACTCAGGCCTTTTTTGTATTTTTAAACGAATCAAAAGAGGCTTGTACTCATCTTTATATTTTAGGCGATCTTTTTGAGGCCTGGATTGGAGACGATGACGATACCCCTATTTATCAAGAGATAAAAAAAGCCCTTCTTGAATTCACTACCAATGGCCCTGAAACATTTTTTATTCATGGCAATAGAGATTTTCTAATTGGCAACGACTTTGCCAAAGATACAGGCATAACTATTTTGCCTGATCCTTATTCATTAGATATAAACGGACAAAAGGTTGTTCTAAGCCATGGTGATTTTCTATGCACAGACGATATTGATTACATAGCATTCAGAGATCAAGTCCGTACTAAAGAATGGCAGGCTAACTTTCTTCAAAAAGATCTAACTGAACGAAAAGAAATTGCGGAAGCAATGAGAGGCGCTAGCCAGGAAGCTACTGCAGAGAAATCTAATACTATTACTGATGTGAATGCTTTGGCTGTTGAGAGCTTTGTAGATGAACACAAGCCAAGTCTTTTTATACACGGCCATACACATAGGCCTGATATTCATAATGTTAATTTATCTAAACGAGTTGTTCTAGGTGACTGGAATACTCACGGCTGGTTTTTATCAATAGATGAGAATGGCCATGAGCTTAAAAAATTCCTTATTTAATTTTGGTATAAATATAATACTAATTTAAGTTTATTTCTTGTGTTTAATTACGCAGTGTTTGATAAGAGTAAAAAAGATATTGTTGTAGCTATATTTATACTGTATATTTGTACAGTATTTATTAAAAACCCTTATGAAAGTTAACTACATCGGAAAAATTTCTGAAGAAAATCTGCCGGCGATATTTGTGCCTTATTTTCTTGAGTCTGTGCATGCAGGGTTCCCCAGCCCTGCAAGCGATTATATTGAAAGCCCTATAGATCTAAACAAGCATCTTATTAAAAATGGAGCTGCGACCTTTTTAGTGCGAGCTCAAGGTCAGTCAATGATTGGTTCTGGGATAACCGATCAAGCTGTACTAGTTGTAGATAGAAGCATCAAGCCAAAACATGACAGTATTGTTGTTGCCTCTCTTGATGGCGAGTTTGTCTGCAAGCGATTAAAGCTCAAGCCAAAAATGTGTTTAATGCCGGATAATCCTGAGTACCCTCCTATCTTTATTAATCATGGTCAAGAATTAGAAATAGTAGGAACTGTTACCGCAGCTATTAATAAATTTTAATGGCTCTTGCGTTAGTAGATTGCGACAGCTTTTATGCGTCCTGTGAAAGAGTTTTTCGACCTGATCTAAAAAATATACCCATAGTTGTTCTCTCTAATAATGATGGATGTGTTATTGCTCGTAGCGCTGAAGCAAAGAAACTAGGAATAGGCATGGGTGTTCCCTGGTTTAAAGTAAAAAAATCTTTCCTCGCCCAAGGCGGTGTAGTTTTCTCATCTAACTTCACCTTCTATGGAGATATGTCATCTAGAGTAATGAATATCCTTGAAGGGTTTGTTCCTAGGATAGAAATTTATAGCATCGATGAGGCTTTCCTAGATCTAGATACTTTAGAACAGAACTATAATCTGTATGATTTTAGCTGTCACATGAGAGGCTTAATTAAACAATGGACTGGTGTTCCTGTTCGTGTAGGCATTGCTCCTACAAAAACATTAACAAAAATAGCCATTAATGAAGTTAAGCGATTAAATATTCCAACCAAAGTTCATAGACTTTCTACACAAAATGAAATTAGACATGCTCTAGCTAATACCCCGGTGAATGAAGTTTGGGGTGTTGGTAGAAAACTTACTGAACACCTTAATAGGGCCAAGATAGTCAATGCACTTCAATTGGCAGATGTTGACCCTCAACGTATAAAACGACACTTTAGCATTGTCCTAGAAAGAACAGTTAGAGAGCTCAGAGGTCAAAGGTGTCTTAACATAGAAGATAATATGTCTGCAAAAAAACAGATTGTAGTGAGTCGCAGTTTTGGAACAAGAGTGATTAATTTAGAAATTTTAAAACCTATTGTTAGTAATTTTGCTACGAGAGCATCCGAGAAACTAAGAAATGAAAGACAGAAATGTTCTCAAGTTTCTGTGTTTATTAGAACGAGTCCTTTTAGTGATCATAAGCCTCAATATTCAGGTCATAAAACTATAGAACTATCTACTCCCACAAATGATACAAGAGATATTTTGAGAGCAGCAAAACAAGCCCTAATACCTATTTTTAAATCTGGGTATGATTATGCAAAAGCAGGTATCTTGCTAGGAAGGTTTTCAAGTGAGAGCTCCAAACAATATTCATTATTTAAAGATCCGAATGAACCCAAAGATAATGCTAAATTTATGGAATATATTGATTGCCTAAACAACCATGAAACCCAGATTTATTTTGCCTCCCAGAACACCACTCAATGGTCACCTATGAAGCAGAATATGACCTCTCCTAGGTATACAACGAACTGGTATGAACTTCCAATTACAAACTAAAGCTTTAAAAGCTGAATGAGAATGATAATCATTAAATAAATACCTTATATCAGTACTTTACATAATAAAAAAGATAGCTTATATTATCAATAATTAACCCATAAACAGCTATCTTAAAGGAGATAAACCATGGAAATGAAAGAATTAAATTCACCGGAAGTTTGCATAATATTAAATGAAATAATGGAATATGAATTAGCTGGTGTTGTTAGATACACTCACTCCTCCATGATGGTAAGCGGCCCTTATAGATTACCAATTGTTACTTTCTTGAAAGAACAAGCTACTGAATCTTTATTACATGCCCAGCAAGCTGGTGAATTAATAGCAGGTTTAGATGGACATCCTAGTCAGAGAATTGCAAAAATTGAGGAAACTCATCAGCATTCAATAGAGAATATTTTGCAAGAAAGTTTAGGCCATGAATTACATGCATTGGGGCTGTATAAAAAATTACTTGGAAGTGTTGCAGATCGCTCAATCTATCTAGAGGAATATGCGAGAGGAATGATTCAAGAAGAAGAACAACATTCTTTAGAATTAAAGGCTATGTTAAAAGACTTCGGTTAGAAGTTAGTTAGGCATTATTTTTATGAATAAAGGCAAGGTTCTTTTTAACGAAAAGTGCTCCATCTGTAATTTTGAAATCAAGCATTATAAAAAAAGATCTAGTTTAGATTTTGAAGACTGTAGTGAGATGGAAGATAAATACCTAAAGAAACTACACGTTACTTTTGATGATGGAAAAGAGCTAGTCGGAGTTGATGCTTTTATTTACGTTTGGAAAGAAATGCCTGGTTATAAATGGCTAGGAATTTTTACAGACCTGCCTGTTATTAAGCAATTAGCAAAATGTGTTTATGCTGTTTTGGCTTTTATATTATTTTGGCGATTTAAGCTTTTTTCTAAAGCTTAGGATAGGTTTTTAAAATATCGCTCGTGATGAGCCTTTGAAAGCTCAAGCATTTCATTGTTCAGCTCGTCTTTAATGGTTTTAAAATCAAAGTTTTGCAGGCTAGTAATGCCAAATTGAGCTAAATCTAGGTTTTGGGAGCCTGAAGCTCTTAATAAATCAAATATCCAAGTCAAAGGATCAAGAGAATTATTATAATTAATAGCATTCTCTTTAAGCTTTAAGGCAAAAAGGTCTTTATCTACTACCTTGAACCTTTCTTTAAGAATGAGAAGCTTAAATTCCTCCAATCGATCGTTAACAATTGCCCTCTCGTCCATTGAATACTTAGGCCAATTAATAATTTCATGTACAAACCTTTTACACCCTTTACAGACATCGTCACCGTAAGTGGTAGAGCAAATACCAAGGCATGGAGTTGTTGAGCGGTTTTTAAGCATAGTTATTGCAAATAATAACGCATTTTAAAATAAAATCTGTATTTTTAGTGGAAGCCCCTGATTCATAAGAGTAAAATGTTTTTTAGGAGATACACCCGCATGCTAAACGAATACAAAATACACGAACAAGAAAGAGCTGAACAGAATATCCCACCTCTTCCCTTGGACCCAGATCAAACATCTCAATTAGTAGATTTACTAAAAGCAGACCATGAAGAGTCAGAGCTTTTACTTTACCTATTAAAAGAGAGAGTTCCAGCCGGTGTAGATCAGTCAGCTTATGTAAAAGCTGCTTTTCTTGCAGATATAACTACAGGCAAAACAACAAGCCCTTACTTAAGCAAACTAGAAGCTGTTAAGTTACTGGGAACAATGCTTGGTGGATACAATATACAACCGCTTATTGCTTGCTTAAAAACAGATGACTTGGGTGAAGAGGCAGCGAATGCTTTGAGTAAAACGCTTCTAATATTTGATGCTTTTAATGAGATCTTTGATCTTTCTAAAACTAATAGTTACGCCAAGACTGTTGTTGATGCTTGGGCAGAAGGTAAATGGTTTACTGAGAAGTCAGAAATACCTAATCAAATAAAACTAACTGTTTATAAAGTTCCTGGTGAAATTAATACTGATGACTTATCTCCAGCAACCGATGCTTGGTCTAGACCAGATATCCCTCTTCATGCTTTAGCAATGTTTAAAATGCCAAGAGAAGGTCTTACAACACCGCTTGAGACATTAGAAACATTAAAAGAGAAAGGTAATCCATTGGTATTTGTTGGTGATGTTGTTGGCACAGGATCATCACGTAAATCAGCTACTAATTCAGTTTTATGGCACATGGGAGATGATATATCCTGCATACCAAATAAAAAAGAAGGCGGTTTTTGTTTCGGAAGCAAGATTGCTCCAATTTTCTTTAATACACTTGAAGACTCAGGCGCTTTCCCAATTGAACTAGATGTATCAAACATGGAGATGGGACAAGAAATTATTCTTGAACCTCATAATGGCAAGGTCTTAGATGCTAATACCAATGAAGTTATATCTACATTTGAATTAAAAACAGACGTTCTTTTAGATGAGGTAAGAGCCAACGGAAGAATTCCATTAATTATTGGAAGACAGTTAACAGATAAAACAAGAGAAGCTTTAGGCTTAGAAGCTACAGATATCTTTAGAAGGCCTAGTGATGAGGATGTATCTGATAAAGGATATACGCTCGCACAAAAAATGGTTGGTAAAGCTTGTGGGGTGACAGGCATAAGACCTGGTACTTATTGCGAACCTAGAATGACAACAGTTGGTTCACAAGATACAACCGGGCCTATGACAAGAGACGAGCTTAAGGAATTAGCTTGTTTAGGTTTTTCAGCAGATTTAGTTATGCAATCCTTCTGTCATACAGCTGCTTATCCAAAACCAGTTGATATAGACACTCAGCACAACTTACCTGATTTTATTATGAATCGTGGTGGGGTTTCTCTAAGACCTGGTGATGGAATTATTCACTCCTGGTTGAATAGAATGCTTTTACCTGATGGAGTTGGTACTGGTGGAGATAGTCATACAAGATTTCCAATAGGCATAAGTTTCCCTGCTGGATCAGGCTTAGTGGCTTTTGCTGCCGCTTTAGGTGTAATGCCTTTAGATATGCCTGAATCTGTATTAGTAAGATTTAAAGGTGAAATGCAACCTGGGATAACTCTTAGGGATTTAGTTAATGCAATACCATATGCAGCTATTCAAAGCGGACTTCTAACAGTTGCTAAAGAAGGTAAGAAAAATATCTTCTCTGGTCGATGTCTAGAAATTGAAGGCTTGCCTAATATGAAAGTTGAGCAAGCTTTTGAGTTATCAGATGCTTCTGCTGAAAGATCAGCCTCAGGATGTTCTGTAAGATTAAACAAAGAGCCTATTATTGAATACCTTAAATCAAATATTGTCATGTTGAGGTGGATGATAGCCAGCGGATATGGCGATGCTAAAACTCTTGAAAGAAGAGCTGTTGCAATGGAAGAGTGGATTGAGAATCCAGAACTTTTAGAGCCAGATGCAGATGCAGAGTATGCTGAGATTATTGAAATTGATTTAAATGAGATTACAGAACCATTATTGGCCTGCCCTAATGATCCTGATGATATTAAACCTCTTTCTGAAGTTGCTAATACTGAAATTCAAGAAGTCTTCATTGGCTCTTGTATGACAAACATTGGACACTTTAGAGCAGCTGGAACATTGCTTGAAAAACATAAGGCAACGAAAGCAAGATTATGGGTTGTGCCTCCAACTAAGATGGATGAGAAACAGCTTATGGAAGAAGGTATTTATAATATCTTTGGCACCTCTGGTGCTAGAACTGAACTTCCGGGATGCTCATTATGTATGGGAAACCAAGCAAGGGTATTAGCTAACTCTACTGTTGTATCAACTTCAACAAGAAACTTTCCAAATAGACTAGGTGATGGCGCTAACGTATTTTTAGCATCAGCAGAGCTTTCAGCTATAGCCTCTATACTTGGAAAATTACCAACAGTTGAGGAATATCATAAATATATGGAAGACATTAATCCTCTTTCCGATGATATTTATAAGTATTTAAACTTCAATGAAATTGATGCTTATGTTCAGAGTGCTAACAGTGCTGAGATTCCAGCAGTTAATATAGTAAATCCGCTTTAGGCTTTATTGCTTACTATTTTAGTATCGTTACGACGAGAGTTCTGTAATTCCTCAAGGTAGTTTGTACTTACAGGGGTTATATATTTACCTGTAAAAATTGAAGTCTCAAACTCCTCAATACTAGTATTTCCGACACTTACAGTATCAATAAGGTCTTCTAGAGTCTGATAAATAAGCCAGTCGGCTCCTATTTCTGATGCAACCTCTTCAGTCGTTTTATTTGATGCAACTAGTTCATCTGTTGCAGGCATATCAATTCCATATAAGTTTTGATATTTAATAGCTGGCGCTGCGGAAGCAAAGTAAACTTTATTTGCTCCAGCTTCTTTTGCCATTTCTATAATCTTTCTACTTGTAGTTCCTCTAACAATTGAGTCATCAACTAACAAAACATTTTTTCCATAAAACTCAAGATCTAAAATATTAAGCTTTCGTCTAACGGATTTTTTTCTTTCCTCTTGATTGGGCATTATAAAAGTTCTTCCAATATATCTATTTTTAACAAAGCCTTCTCTGTATGGAACATCTAAATCAACAGCAAGCTGAAGTGCTGCAGTTGTTGAGCTATCAGGTATTGGAATAACAACATCAATATCATGATCAGGTATTTGAGCTTTGATCGAATCTGCTAGTTTAGATCCCATTCTCATTCTAGATTTATATACTGATATTTCGTCTATCTTGGAGTCAGGTCTTGAGAAATATACAAACTCAAAAATACAGGGTCTTTTGAGTGGATTATCAGAACACTGTTGAGAAAAAAGCTCTCCCTTCTGGTCTATGAAAACAGCCTCTCCAGGCTCAACATCTCTCAATTTTGTAAAGCCTTGAGAAGTAAATAAAGCATCTTCAGATGCAATGATGTATTCGTTTCTAGTCTTTCCCTCTCTAATTCCAATAGATAAAGGTCTAATAGCATTATTATCTCTAAAACCTAAGATGCCATGGCCTGTTATTAAAGCAATAACAGCATATGCACCCTCACATCTTCTATGTGTTTTTGAAACCGCTTTAAATATATGCTCGGCTGTTGGGTAGATTTCACGCTGTTTAGCTAACTCATGTGCAAAAATATTTAGAAGCACTTCTGAGTCTGAATCAGTATTGATATGTCTCATTTCTGCATGAAATAACTCATTAGCTAAAGCTTTGTGATTCGTTAAGTTTCCGTTGTGTGCAAGGCTTATCCCGTAAGGAGAGTTAACATACATAGGTTGAGCAAATTCTTTTCCTGCCCCGCCTGCTGTTGGGTATCTAACGTGGCCAATTCCATAAGAACCAACTAGTTTAGTCATATGACTTTGCTGGAATACGTCTCTGACATATCCCATGGATTTTCTACTATTTAGTTTACCGTTTGAGTCGCAAACAACCATGCCCGCTGCATCTTGACCTCTATGCTGAAGCATGAGGAGAGAGTCATAAATTTCACCTGCTACATCCGTTTCTGATGATATTCCAACTATTCCACACATTAGGTTTCCCCTTCAATTGGATTTAATTCTTCGACTATGGGAATCAAATTCTCTTTTATAGGTTCAATGACTTCCATGGCCTCTTCTACAAGATCGGTATTATCTATTAAATTTCTTAAATAAGCTTCAATTTGAGGAGCGTATTTTTCTATTACTGGAGTAATTTTTGAATTATCGATGAGGTCAGTTGATTTGATACTCGCAGGAAGAAGTAAGAAAATAACAAACAGAACTATTAAACCTCGCGCTAAACCAAATAAAACTCCAAGAAAACGATCAAAACCAGATGCTCCCGACCATTTAATTAATTTACTAATAAATTTAATTACCATCCCCCCAAGGATGATCGTGACCATAAAGACAACTATGTAGGAAAGAATCTTAGCAATTTCTGCATTACCTATGAATTCAGTTATTTTTGGAGTTGCAATAAACTCAAGACTGACAGCTGCAACAAAAGCCACTACCCATAAAAATAATGATAGGAACTCCTTAGTGAAGCCTCTTGCGAGCGATATTAAACCCGAGGCAGTTAGGACAACAAGGATAAACCAATCAGCAACATTAAGACCTAGAGCTTCCATCTTGAAATCTCCCCTTTAGTTGATTCTGAAACTTTTTCAATTAACGTAATATTACTAACAATATCTTCTTCAGATAAAAATGGTCCAACATAAACGGCATGGAGATCTTTATTAGTTCCGAATACTTCTGTAAAAGCTGGAAATCCACCATTATTTATTTTGCCTACCATCTTTACAGCATTTTCATTTGAAGAGAGAACATGAACTCTAATAACAAATAAATCAAAATCAGATTCTTCTATTGAAGAGGCTCCCATCTTATCTAAAGGTGTTTTTATTATGATTTGTTCTTCTTGGATTATTGGTTCAACTCTTGTTTCAGGATCTTTTATCTCAATAATCGATTCTTTGGATTTAAATTCTTGCTGGTAATCTACTTGGGGAGTTAGAAAAACAAATAAAACTAACAGCAATAAAATGATGCTGAAAACTGTTCCTATGAATCTTTCTTTATTCATTAACTTTTATACATTTTTTTTAATAATCTGTGTACTTTTGTTCTCATATTTTTTCTGTGCACGATCATATCAATTGCGCCATTTTTTAATAAGAATTCAGATTTTTGAAAATCATCAGGCAGATCAACTCTTACGGTTTGCTCTATAACTCTTCTTCCAGCAAAGCCTACAAAAGCATTGGGCTCTGCAATATTAATATCACCCAACATGGCTAAACTTGCTGAAACCCCTCCGTATACAGGGTCCACCATTACAGATATATAAGGTAATTTTTTACTTTTAAGTTTTTGAATTGCCGCTGAGGTTTTAGCCATCTGCATTAACGAAACCATTGATTCCTGCATTCTTGCCCCTCCACTGGTTGAAAAGCATATAAACGGGCAATGACTTTCAATCGCTTGATTTATTCCTTGAACAAACTTCTCTCCAACAACACCGCCCATGGAGCCTCCCATAAATCTGAACTCAAATGCAGCAGCTACAATAGGCATGGAATCTATAGTTCCCTTACCAACAATGATAGCTTCATTTTCTCCTGTCGCCGCAATAGAGTCTTTGACTCTTGAGGAATAATATTTAGTATCTTTAAATTTTAGAATATCTTTAGTTTTAATATCTTTTGCAATTTCACTAAAAGAGTCTTTATCAAGAAAAATTCCTAACCTTTTTCTTGCTCCGATTCTGAGATGATGGTCGCACTTGGAGCAGACATACAGTGACTTCTCTAGTTCGGGAGCATATAAAACTGATTCACAAGATGGACAAGAACTCCACAAGCCATCAGGAACAGTACTTTTAGATTTTGAGGTTCCTATTGATGGTATGAGCCTTGTTAACCAGTTCATGATATTGCTTGTTTAATCTCCTTTAGATATTCACCTATTCTAGCAAATTCTTTTGAGTTAGCGCTCTCATTTATCATCTCGACAATAGAGCTTCCTATAATTACTCCATCAGAGCATTCAGCTAGCATTTTTGCGTCGTTAGCAGATTTGATACCAAAGCCAGCTAAAGTAGGCAAGTCAGAGTATTTTTTAATTTTTTGAATATTATTTTTTATCTCGTCTATATTAAGATTTGAGGAGCCAGTAACACCTCTTAAGTTAACGTAATAAATAAAACCGGTACTATTTTTTGCAATTAGCTCAACTCTGTCATCGGTAGTCGTTGGAGAAATAAGAGATATGGTATTGATATTGGGGTTTGTTATTCCATAATCCTTTAAGCTCAACTCACCTGGAATATCAACTACTAATATAGAGTCAATTATCGAAGTAGACTCGACCAAGTCAATATGTGAAATAAATGTATTTAGATATCCCATTAAGACAATAGGTGTTTGATCATTTTTTTTACGGAATTCTTCAACCAGACCAAATATCATTTTTAAAGAAATATTATTTTTAAGCGCCCTGTCATGTGCCTTCTGTATCGTTGGTCCTTCTGCTATTGGGTCTGTAAAAGGAACGCCAATTTCTATAACATCTACACCTGATTCTACAAAAAGATGCATTAAATCTAAGGTGGAATCTAGACTAGGGTCCCCTGCAACAAGATAAGCAACCAAAGCCTTTTGATTATTATCTTTGAGATTGTTTAGGGTTGTTGTAAGTCTGTTCAAAACTCAATTCCATCTATTTTAGCGACTGTATTAATATCTTTATCGCCTCTTCCTGAAACGTTCACTACAACATTCGCTGTATCTGGTAATTCTTTCATTAAGGGTCCTAAATAAGCAAAGGCATGAGCAGTCTCAAGAGCCGGCATAATCCCCTCTAACTCTGTAACTTCATGGAATGCTTTAAGAGCCTCATCATCATTTACTGCAACATACTCAGCTCTACCTATATCTTTTAACCATGAGTGCTCTGGTCCAACTCCTGGATAATCAAGACCGGCTGAAACTGACTTAGTATCCATAATTTGACCTGATTCATCCTGCATTAAATAACTTCTAGCTCCATGCAATACTCCAGGCGTTCCATCATTTAAAGGTGCGGCATGTTCGCCTGTTGAAACACCATTACCACCAGCCTCTACACCTATTAACCTTGTTTCTGGTATATCAATAAATGGATAAAAGATTCCCATTGCATTAGAGCCACCGCCAACACAAGCAACGATAGCGTCAGGCATAGAATTAAAGGAGTCTTTTGATTGATGGATTAACTCTTGGCCAACTACTGAGTTGAAATCTCTAACAATCATTGGGTATGGATGAGGACCTGTGACACTTCCAATAATATAATAAGTATCGTCAACATTAGTAACCCAGTCCCTTAAAGCTTCATTAAGCGCATCCTTTAGAGTCGCTGTACCAGAATCAACGGCGTGTACTTCAGCACCTAGTAATTTTATTCTATAAACATTTAATGACTGCCTTTTAACATCCTCAGCACCCATATATATATGACATTCAAGACCTAATCTTGCTGCAACAGTTGCTGTAGCAACGCCATGTTGACCAGCTCCAGTTTCTGCAATAATTCTTTTCTTACCCATATGCTTGGCAAGCAAGATTTGACCAACCGTATTATTGATTTTATGTGCGCCTGTATGATTTAAATCTTCTCTTTTTAACCAAATAGAACCTGATCCATAATGATTAGAAAGCCTTTCAGCAAAATACAAAGGCGAAGGCCTTCCAACAAAGTTTGATAGATCACTATAGAATTCTTTTTGGAAATCTTCTCTATCTTTTAATTCGTTATAAGTATTTTCTAGCTCTTCCAATGCATACATAAGGGTTTCAGGAACAAATTTGCCACCAAATTCTCCAAAAAATCCATTACTATCAGGTAAGTTAAATTTATTTGATTTCATAGTTTTTAATTATATTTAATATGTTGTTTATTAACTTTATATCTTTCACGCCCTTCTCAGATTCGACGCCGGAATTCAGATCGATACACCAAGAATTTGTCGTAATTGCATTATGAACATTTTCAGAATTAATTCCACCTGAAAGAACAATATTATTGGCAAGGTCATCTGAGTTTTCAAGAATATCCCAATCAAAGGACTCTCCTGTGCCCCCGTATGTCCCAGGCACATGATTTTCTAAAAGAATTGCTGATGCTGATGGAAATAAGTCTATTAAGCCTAAATCTTCTTTATTCTTAACACGAATGGCTTTCCAGTAATCTAAGCCAAATGATTCACAGAACTCATCTGATTCATCTCCATGAAATTGAAGAATAGGATCGGTTAGATACGAAGAGATTTTATATACTTCCTCCTCTTCAGGATTAACAAAAACACAAACAGGTCTAGTTGATTTAAAATCAACTTTTTTTAAGCTCTCTAAGAAATCCATACTTACATTTCTTGGGCTCTTAGCGAAGAAAATAAAACCAACGTAGTTAACTTCAAGAGCTATTAATTCTTCTAAAATTAATAAATTAGATATTCCGCAAATCTTTATTTTTTGAACACTCATATTCTTAACCTATCAAATAAATTTGAAACAGGGCTTGAGATATTATCTTCAGAATTATATCTTGGCCCTAAGAAAAATAGACCCTTCGCAGCAGCAGTTTTACCGGCAAAAATTCTGTCTTTTTTTAATAGAATATCTGCAACGGAGTAATCATTTTCACCCTTAGCAATATCAATCAAAGTACCAGTCATTATTCTAACCATATTATGTAAAAATGCATTTGCTTTCACTGAGACTATAATGAATTGTTCATAAGTTTCGACCTCTATAGAGGAGATATTTTTTACAGGATTATTAGAGTTGCACTTAGAGCTTCTAAATGAGCTAAAGTCATGCTCGCCGAGAAACATGTCTGCATGCTTTTTCAAAATATCTATATCAATAGTATTTGAATCCCAATGACAATGCCCTCCGAAGAATAAAGGCTTGCTTTTTGAGTTATATATTACATAGGAATAGCTTCTTTCTTTGGCTGTATATCTTGAGTGAAAGTAATCAGATACTCTCGCTATACTCTTTATAGCTATTGATTCCGGTAAATTGGCATTTATTCCCTTAACCCAATTTGTATCATCTCTTTCTATATCTGTTTCAAAATCAAATACCTGGCATAGCGCATGCACTCCGGCATCAGTTCTTCCAGCGTAATTAATTGATATATTGGTTTGAGTTATCTCCTTAAGAGCTTTTTCAATGGCTTGTTGAATTGAAGGGGCATTTTTTTGATTTTGAAACCCAGAAAAATTAGTTCCGTCATACTCAACTGTAAATGCTAGCTTCACTGATTCTTAATTTTTTCAAGAAGATTTTTTGCTGAACTTTTCAAAGCTTCATCTTCTGTATTTTGTATTAAGCCAGTAAGAATATTTTTACAATTCTCTAAATCGCCCATTTCAAAATAAGTCATAGCTAGGTCAAATTGCTGTTCATCAGCATTATTCTCAATGCTTAACCCTTTAGGTAATCCTTGAATACTTGAACCTGAATCTCTTGCCTCATCAAAATCATATTCTATTTTTTTTGTTTTTCTAGAATTCAGTTGGATATATATTAATGCTACTAATATTCCTGATAATAATGAAATCAAAGCAACAAATAAAAGATCTGTAAGACCAAAGTCATTTTGATTGGTAGATACTTGTTCAATACCTTCAATTTCTTTAACGAGCTCCTCTGCAACCTTGCTCTCCATAGATATGCCTAATTGCTTTGTATTATTCTCTATAAAGTTTTTAGGATCATTGATCTCTTCATTACCCAAGTTAACTACTTTTTCTTGGCTTCTATCTTCTGCCTTTAGTGAAGTCTTTGCTGGATTAGGATTTTTTTTAATTTTTGGTGCTGTGAGAATAAGCAAAGACTTTGCAGCTGGTGCAAAGCTAAGTGCAAATGATTTATTCATTGCCATAATAGAGCCTCTCGCATCCTTATCAGAGATATTCGCCATGGCTGATTGGATGGGAATAATTAAATCTTTATCTTTTCTTATCAAATTGATATTTCCATCTATAAAGGCATCTTTATTTCCCAAGTAAATAGACCACATAACTTGGTATATCGAAAGATCTGATGAATTTTTTTGAATACTAGAAGCAATGCTCCACATCGTTGTTATTTCATTAGCTTTTACTATGGGGCTCTTTTCTTCAGCCTCTTCTAAAATAACTTTTTCAAGTTTAGTTTCTTTACTAGCAATATTTCTTGGCGATATCTTTGGCTCATATCTTTTTACTGGCTCCTCATAATCTATATCTAAATCTCTCATGCTGGATGGAAGAAAAATAAATATATCTTTAGCTAAGGCATCCTTAATTATTAGCTTAAAACTAAAATAATTTCCCTCATAGCTATTTTTAATAACTATAGAGAATGACTGATAATTAGAAAAATCTTCAAGCAATGTATAGGCAATATAATTTTTATTAAGAAGATCATCTGATTTATATTCTTTTAAAATAATATCTTGATCTTTAATGTCTTCATTTTGAATTTTAAATTCAACGACCCTTTGCCCATTTGCATTAAGGCTAAGCTTAGGAGAGGACAAAAGTATCTCAGCAAATATCTGAGATGAAAAGAAAATACCTACAAGTAAGGTTAATCTCAACATAGCTTATTATTTAAAATTAAGTTTTGTAATATTTGAACTGCATTTAGCGCGGCCCCTTTACCATAGACATTGTCAGCAACTACCCATAATGAAACCCACGTATCGCCTTGTACTTTTTGAGATCTTATTCTTCCAACATAGACATCTTCTGAGTCATTTGCATGCTCAACTGGTGTTGGATATTCCAGTTTTTCAGGATTATCCATAATACACACGCCTGGGGTCCCATCTATAGCATCAATAATAGCTTCTCTGGATGCGTGACCAGATAATTTCATAAATACCGCTTCTGAATGCCCATTAAAAACAGGGACCCTAGCGCATGTAGCTTGAACTTCTATATTTTTATCTAAAATTTTCTGTGTTTCCCAGACAAGCTTCATCTCTTCCTTTGTAAAGGCATTATCTAAGAATATATCGCACTGAGGTATTACATTAAAGGCTATTGGTTTTGGATAAACCTTTGGGTCTTTAGGATCTTTATCAAAAGTTTGGGATCTTAATTCCTCTACAGCATCCTTGCCCGTTCCTGAAACAGCTTGATAAGTAGCTATATTGATGAACTCTATTCCATATTTATCATGAATTGGCTTTAGAGCCATTAAAAGCTGAGAAGTGGAGCAATTTGGATTAGCAATAAGTGTTGGCTCTGAAAGATTTTCTAAAATATCTCCATTAATTTCAGGAATAATTAATGGCACATCATCCTCGTATCTAAACTCAGAAGATAGATCAATGACATAACTGCCGGCTTCAACAAATTTTCTTGCATGCTTTCTAGCAACAGAAGAACCTGCAGAAAAAATAGTTATATTAGCTAGACTAGGATCAAAGGATTCTAAGTCCTCAATGATGTGGTCATTATTTTGAAAGTTAACCTTTTGCCCAACTGAAGAACTTCCCAATGGAAACAATGTATCAACATAAATATCTTTTTTATCCAATAGCTGTAGAATTTTTTGACCAACAACACCAGATGCCCCAATTAAGGCAATGTTTAAAACTTTATCCATTTTTTATTATCTCAATTATCTTTGTTGCTACTTCTGAAGTACTCATATACTCATCGGTGGTAGAAATATCCTTAGTTCTGAAGCCTAGGGCAATAAACTGCTTGATAGCATCATCAATTTTATCAGCAAGCCCTGTTTCATTAAGAGAGAATCTTAATGCCATTGCTAACGAAGCAATCATTGCTATAGGATTGGCTATATTTTGACCAGCTATGTCAGGGGCGCTTCCATGACAAGGCTCATACATACCTCTTGATGAGCTATTTAAAGAAGCAGAAGGAAGCATACCGATAGAACCAGTAAGCGTTGCAGCAATATCAGATAATATATCTCCAAAAAGATTTCCCGAGACTATTACATCAAACTGATTAGGGTTAAGTACTAACTGCATAGCTGTGTTGTCTGCTAGTTGATGAGTTAACTCTACATCTGGATAATCTTTGGCCATATCTGAAACAATAGATCTCCAGAATTTTGAAACCTCAAGCACATTGGCTTTTTCAACTGAACACAATTTACCATTTCTTTTTTGTGCAGACTCAAAGGCTACCTTTGCAATTCGTCTAATCTCATCTTCGTTGTAAATCATTGTATTAAATGCATAGGGAGTAGGATCATCTAGAACTATTGCCCTTGGCTCACCAAAATATACACCGCCAGTAAGCTCTCTTACGATTAAGATGTCTAAATTCTCGATTATATGATTTTTAATTGGTGATGCAGAAGCCAGCTCATTAAACAAGAAGGCGGGTCTCAAGTTTGCAAATAACTCTAACTCTTTTCTAAGCCCAAGAAGTGCTTGCTCTGGTCTGTAATCCCAACCCAAGTCGTCCCATTGAGGCCCTCCAACAGCTCCAAATAAAATGGCATCAGATTTTTTTGCTTCCTCTAGGACATTATCTGGCAGAGGAGAGCCAAATTTTTCATATGCAGTTCCTCCAACATCCATATTAGTAATTTCAAAATTTAACTGATACTCATCAATAAGAAAATCTAAGACCTCTTTTGCTGATGATGTCACCTCTTGGCCAATGCCATCTCCAGGAAGAATTAATATTTTTTTAGTCATTTGCGTATATCCATGGTTTTTCTAACATTCTCTTTTGTTCAAAATCTATGATTATTTGTTTATCTTTAAGAGTTATATCCACATCATCTAATCCGTAAATAATTCTCTCAAGAAGGTTATTTTCAACTTCAAATTTAAATTCAAGGGTATCTGAAAATACAATTTTTTTAGCATCAAGGCTAACTGATAATTCTATAACTTCTTTTTTACTAATATTAAAAATTTTGTCTATATCTTTTTTGCTTAAGACTATGGGTAAAACGTTATTCTTAAAGCAATTATTATAAAAGATATCACCAAAAGATGATGCAATTACAACCTTAATACCAAAATCTCTTAGAGCCCATACAGCATGTTCTCTCGAGGAGCCGCAGCCAAAATTATCTCTTGTTAATAAGATAGTCGCACTATCAAATGGGCTATTATTTAGAATGAAATCGCTATTAATTTTTCTATCATTTTTTTTCATCCCCAATCTTCCGCCATCAAGATATCTCCATCCATCAAATAGGTAATCTTCAAAGCCAAATTTTTTAATGGATTTTAGATACTCCGTCGGGATGATCTGATCAGTATCAATATTATCCCTATCAATGTGAGCAACTATGCCTTTTATTTGTAACTCATTACCTTGAATCTTCATGATGGATTGCTCACTGTTCCGTTTATTGCAGTTAATGCAGCCATTACAGGGCTCATTAAGTGAGTTCGTCCAAGATTCCCCTGCCTGCCTTCAAAATTTCTATTTGAAGTGGATGCACATCGCTCGCGTGGCTTCAACTGGTCAGGATTCATACCCAAACACATCGAACACCCAGGGTCTCTCCAAATAAATCCAGCATCTTTAAAAATTTTATCTAGGCCTTCAGATTCTGCCTGTTGCTTTACAAGGCCAGAACCAGGGACAACTATTGCTTCAATTATATTTATAGAAATCTTTTTTCCATCGACAGCATTCGCTGCCTCTCTTAAATCTTCTATTCTTGAGTTAGTACAAGATCCTATAAAGACTCTATCAAATTTTAGATCAGTCAATTTTTGGTCAGCCTCGATACCCATATAGTTTTTAGCAAGTTCAATATTTTTTTTATTATCTTGTGAAGAAGAATCTGGGTTAGGGATAATGGCATCAAAATCAATGACCATTTCAGGCGATGTGCCCCATGTAACTTGAGGTCTTATTTTAGAGACATCAATTTCTATTTTTTTATCAAAACTTGCATTAAGATCAGATTTTAATGAAACCCAATGCTGCTCAGCAAGATCTAGAATCTCAGAACTCAGCTCACTATGCTTTCGAACGTAATCAATAGTAGTTTTATCTGGTGCAACTAAACCAACTTTTGCACCTCCTTCTATAGCCATATTGCATATGGTCATTCTGGCTTCCATTGAAATATTTTCAATATAAGTACCTGAAAACTCTATTGCATGACCATTACCACCAGCAGTTCCAATCTGACCAATAAGATATAAAACAATATCCTTGGAGGTTACTCCTTTGCTTGAGGTTCCACTGAACACAACCTGCATATTTTTTAACTTAGAAACCTTTAAACTTTGTGTAGCGAGCACATGCTCTACTTCAGATGTGCCAATTCCCATAGCTAGACACCCAAAAGCACCATGAGTTGATGTATGAGAGTCACCACATACTATTGTCATCCCTGGTAAGGTATATCCTAGTTCAGGGCCTATGACATGAACAATACCTTGATTCAATGACGTTATATCAAATTGCTTAATTCCAAATTTATTACAATTCTTATCAAGCTCGACTACCTGAATTTTTGAAATTTCGTCCTCTATGGACTCCATACTAAAATCACTGCCTCTTTCTGTTGGGACATTGTGATCTGGTGTGGCTATGTTGGCATTTAGCCTCCATGGTACAAGTCCTTTTTTAGTTAGCCCTTCAAAGGCTTGGGGTGATGTTACTTCGTGCAAATATTGCCTATCTATATAAAGTAGTGATTCGCCTGAATTGTAAGTTGTTATGTGATGCTCATCCCAAAGCTTGTCATATAAAGTCTTTGGCATTTTATTTCGAAGTGAAAGGTAGCTCTTGATCAACATCTCCGCATTGTGCGCGATTTCTTAGTAGATGATCCATGATTACTAAATTAACCATTGCTTCTGCAATAGGCACCGCTCTAATACCAACACAAGGATCGTGCCTTCCAAGAACCTCAATATCCACTTCATTACCGTCTTTATCAACCGTCTTACCTTTTGTTTTAATACTAGAAGTAGGCTTGATTAGAAAATCTAGATTTATATTATCTCCGTTAGAGATTCCTCCAAGAATACCTCCAGCATTATTAGATGAAAAACCGTCTGCTCTAATCTCGTCTCTAGCTTCAGATCCTTTTAAATTAAGTATATTTTCTGCATTGCCTATTGATACCGATTTAACTGCATTAATACTCATTATTGCCTTAGCTAAGTCAGCATCGAGCTTATCAAATACAGGCTCACCAAGACCAACTGGACAATTTTCTACACATACACCAAGTTTAGCGCCCACAGAATTTCCTTCAGCAATAAGATCGGCAAACATCGAATCTAAATCATTCATCTTGGACATATCTGAAAAGAAGTATTTGTTATTGTTAGCAGATGAGGGATCTATTGAATTAGCTGCGACATGACCTATTTGAGAAACATATGCAGTAGTCTTTACGCCATATTTTTCTAGATATTTCTTAGCAATAGCTCCAGCTGCTACTCTCATGGCAGTTTCTCTGGCGCTTGACCTCCCGCCTCCCCTATAATCTCTATGGCCATATTTAGCTTGATAGGTTATATCTGCATGATTAGGTCTAAAAGTATCCTTAATATTAGAGTAATCTTTTGATTGTTGATCTTTGTTATAGATAATTAGACTGATAGGAGTACCTAATGTCTTACCCTCAAAAACACCTGAAAGAATTTCTACAGAGTCATCCTCGCTTCGCTGGGTAGTTACATCAGATTGACCTGGCTTTCTTCTATTTAATTCAAGCTGAATATCAGATTCATCTATCTCTAATTGAGGAGGACAGCCATCTATAATGCAGCCGAGAGCACGCCCATGGCTTTCACCAAAAGTTGTAATCTTGAAAATATTTCCAAACGTATTGCCTGACATGGCTGTGATTATAATCCAAAATTGACTAGACGATTTATTTTAGGTTGTATTTGCGCCTATAACAACCAAATGAAAGGTATTCTTTTACAATACAAATAATTCTTGAAAGTCTGTAACTGAAGTATTTTCAAGAGTTTTTTGATCCAAGCATATTGAATATATATCCTGGCATCTAGATTCATCAAATGTAATTTTGAGATTACTCATAAATTTTTTCTCCAGGACTGGGATTCCTTCCTCTCTTCTTCTTTTATGGCCAATAGGATATTCAACTTCTATAGCATCTGTTGAAGTTCCATCATTAAAGTGAATTTGAATTTTATTAGCAATAGATCGTTTATCAGCCTCATGATATTCAATTGAATATCTTTTATCTTCGCTTATAACCATTTTTTCTCTTAATGCATCTACCCTTGGATCATTAGCAACATCGTCTTCATAATCCTCAGCAATTAAATTACCCTTTAAAAGACCTATTGCAACCATATATTGTAAACAATGGTCTCTGTCTGCTGGGTTGTTTAGCTCACCAACTTTAGAAATAATTCTTATTGCTGATTCGTGAGTAGTTATTTGAATATTTTTAATATCATCTAATCTATCTTTTATTTCCGGATGAAGTGTTACCGCAGCTTCAACAGCTGTTTGCGCATGAAACTCAGCAGGGAAACTTATTTTAAATAAAATATTTTCCATCACGTATGCTGTCTCTTATACA
>OJIV01000110.1_pt1 | contig 35927 bp, 33 predicted proteins | sample 1595861 | NCBI WGS metagenome assembly OJIV01 (sample SAMN05416883, study PRJEB24817) | seawater metagenome | isolation source: Sea water | place: Canada:Atlantic | collected 2013-11
AGGTCCTGAATTGGGCGAGAAACTATCCTATCCAGTGGTAAGCTATACTACGAGTTGGGATAGTATTTCAACTAAAAGTCCATCGCGAGTTGTCCTAGGTAACCTTAACGACCCTATTTTTGGAGCCGTCAATTCTTCGTTTAGTACTAGAATCCTACTTTCAAAATCGTCACCAGATTTTGGTGCAGGAACTATCTGTGACTCTGTGAAAGTGAGAATTGGATATGTAGGCTATTACGGTGTAACCGGAGACAACATACGCTTGGAAGTCTCCCCCCTTTTAGAACCACTTGTAGATAGCCTTCCTTATTATTCTAACCACGCTTTTAGTGTAGGTTCTGCTCTAGTGGATACCGTTTTAAAAGTGGCCCCTTCTGATACCGTGTACAATGGGGTAGACACTCTTGTGGGTTATTTGGCCTTTGATTTAGACCCTTCCTATTTTCAAACTGAAATTTTTGATGCAGCTATTACAGGGGAAACATACCTGGCTGACAATGTAGATTTTGTTAAGGAAGTTGCGGGCTTACACTTTAAGGATATAGGTCCCGGTTCTTCCGCGGCATGTTACTTTGACTTAAGCGCACCAGGGTCAATTATACAACTGTATTACCACACCGGAGTTGAGGATACCGTTCCCAAAGTTTTTAATATGACTTTTGGTCAAAACTTTGGAGATCCCGTTGGTAGTTTTAACTCCTTCGCTCATGATTTTTCTGGTGCTGATTTTGATCTGGGAATGATGGATACGCTCAACGGTGAAATACTGACCTACATTCAAGGTGGAAGTGGTGCACGTACTATGTTGGTATTCCCCGGATTAGATACACTCATTGGAAAAGGATATTCGATCAATAGAGCGGAGCTTAACTTTAATGTGGTTCAAGGCACAGCAAGTCCATATACTTTGCCAGGTACGCTGTTACTTGTTCAAGGTACAGATAGCGCTCAACAGCTTATTAAAGACTACTCTTCGAGCTTATCTAACGTTGGCGGTTCTGTCACTCGTGCGGATATCAGATCCTACAAGTATAGATTTAATGTGACGAGAATGGTGCACGATTTTGTGAATACCAAAGAAGAGATTTTACCGGTTATGATTGCACCTTCTGGAGCAAATGCAAACCTCCACAGAGTGGTTTTAGGTGGAGGTCTCCACCCTGTAATTCCAGCTGAATTTAATGTGTATTACACAAAATCGGAATAGGTAAAACGCTACTTTAGCTGGACCAAACCAAAAAACCTACTACCTATGTGCGGAATTGTTGGATATGTTGGCGATCGTAAAGCCTTCCCAATTCTAGTCAACGGTCTAAAGCGTCTTGAATATAGAGGCTATGACAGTTCGGGCGTTGCCCTTTCTCAAAATGGAGAAATCACCCTGTTTAAAAAACAGGGTATGGTTAAAGAAATGGAAGATCATGCACTTGATCATGACACTTCTGGATCAACGGGAATTGCCCACACTCGCTGGGCGACCCATGGTGAGCCGTCGGATGAAAATGCACACCCTCATCTTTCTAACTCAGGAAACTTGGTCTTAGTGCATAACGGCATCATAGAGAACTACCAATCCTTAAAAAAATTATTACTAGACCAGGGGTACACATTTCAGAGTGAAACTGATACTGAAATTCTAGTAAACTTTATACAACACGTTCAAGAACAAGAATCCTGTGGGTTGAGAAAGGCAGTTCGTCTAGCCTTGACTCAAGTCGTAGGCGCCTATGCCATCTGTATTTATGACAAGAGCTATCCAGAGGATATTATTGTTGCTAAACTTGGATCGCCGCTTGTGATAGGTCTTGGTGTAAATGAGAAATTTATTGGCTCTGATGCAACACCTTTCTTAGAGTACACGAAAGAAGTCATTTACTTGGAAGATGGAGAAATGGCGTCTGTTACAGCTACTGGAGATCTTGATATCCGTCTGATAGATACTGATAAAGGAGTTGATGGAAAGATCCACCAACTGAAGATGGATCTGGAAAGCATAGAAAAAGGGGGTTATGACTACTTCATGATGAAGGAGATCTACGAGCAACCTAGAGCGATCTATGATACTTTCCGCGGTAGATTATTAGCGAACAAAGGCATGATCAAAATGTCCGGTCTTGAGGAGTACTCTGATAGGTTCCGTACGGCAGATAGAATCATCATCACGGCATGTGGAACCTCCTGGCATAGTGCTCTGGTGGCTGAATACTTGTTCGAAGAATTTGCACGTGTTCCTGTGGAGGTAGAGTATGGATCAGAGTTCCGTTATAGGAATCCGATTATTCGCAAAAATGACATCATTATCGCCATTTCTCAAAGTGGGGAAACGGCAGACACATTAGCGGCCATTAAAATGGCTAAAAAGGCTGGGGCCCTAGTTTTTGGAATATGTAATGTTCCTGGCTCAACCATCTCAAGAGAAGCCCATGCTGGTGCATACACCCATGCTGGTCCTGAGATTGGGGTAGCGTCTACTAAGGCGTTCACATCTCAAATCACGGTGCTGACCATGATGGCTCTTGAGCTTGGTAAGATCAGAGGTGAGTTTTCTACTTCGGAATACCGTGCGCTTTTAAGAGAGCTCAGTGTCATTCCTAAAAAAATTGAGACCGTTCTCGAGTCTATTGATTTGATAGAGGAAATTGCTGCGCAATACAAAGACGCAACGAATGCCTTATACCTAGGTAGAGGAGTTAACTTTCCTATCGCTCTAGAAGGAGCGTTGAAGCTAAAAGAGATTTCCTACATCCACGCTGAAGGTTATCCCGCAGCAGAGATGAAGCACGGACCTATTGCATTGATAGATGAGAACATGCCGGTGATTGTGGTTGCGCCAAACAATGGCCACTACGAGAAAATAGTAAGTAACGTCCAGGAGGTAAAGGCGAGAAACGGGAAAGTCATAGCTGTTGTAACGAAAGGTGATACCGAAATACGCAACGCTGCTGACCACGTGATAGAAATCCCTGAAACACTAGAGGCACTGACACCTCTTTTGACCGTAGTTCCATTACAGTTATTAAGCTACTTCATTGCTGTGATGAGAGGTTGTGATGTGGATCGACCTAGAAACTTAGCGAAGTCTGTTACCGTGGAGTAGGAATAAATGTTCAAAATTGTAACCCCAACAACCTCATTATAAGGTTCTCATTATTCTGGTTGGTCACTAATTTAGCGCTATGTCAAGTCAAATTACTACGCTTACCCTTTGTAAATACCAAGGATTTCGAAATAAGGTCTGGGCCTTTGGCATGATGCAGTTTGCTCATAAACATTTGCAAGGCATAGAAGGTCTGAGTTTCTATAAGCTCATGGGCAGCGGAAAAGGACTAGGGTTTAGTCCACTTCCAGACTGGGGAATGTACTGCTTATTGCAGGTTTGGGAAAATGAAAAGCAAGCCGTAAAATTTCTTGATAATTCCCCTCTGATTCAGCATTACAAAGACCACACTTCTCAGCAAGCCACACTTTTTATGCGCAGCAGAAAGTCGCATGGAAAATGGAGCGGAACGGAACCGTTCGAAGTATCTTCTGAACTAGATGAGTCCAATGATAAAATGGCCGTAATTACCAGAGCCACCATAAAGAACAAGAACTTATTGAAATTCTGGAAGTACGTGCCCACCTCACAACGACCAATCAAAAATGCTGAAGGGCTAATGTATACCAAAGGAATAGGCGAAATCCCTATCAAGCAAATGGCAACTTTTAGCCTATGGAACTCCATGGAAGATGTCAGGAGATTTGCTTACAACAGCAAAGAACACAAACAAGCTATCAAGATGACTCGTGAGTTGGATTGGTACTCAGAAGAATTATTTGCTCGTTTTCAGCCTTATAAATTGGTTGGAGAATGGGAAGGGATTGAACTGATTTGAGATTAAAATTTACGAAGCTCGTGCGACCTATCAACCTTTCTCCGCAACGATAGTCATAATCCCATGACTGATATTCTTACCAAAATATCGTTTCATGTTAAATCCAACCATTCCTCTTACGTATCCCCAAAATTCTGACTGCATATTCTTCTCCCAATTAATGTTTTTACGCTCCATTTCACTCATCCAGTATAAGTTGTAAGGATCTAGCGTTCCTTTTTCGTCTAGATGTGTAATCTTCCAGCCAGTGTCCTTCAGTAATATTCCTATGTTGTTGGGTGAGAATAAATAGGTATGCCTGGGAGTGTGGTAACCTGCCCAATCCTTTCCATATTTCTTTCTGCTCTCTGAACTAAAATTTGGGATTTCTATGACCAACTTGCTAGATTTTTTGGCTAGACTAGCTACCTTTTTCAAGGTTTCTTTTGGGTTGTAATCATGCTCTAGGTAGTGCCACATAGAAATAATATCTGGCTTTAAATCCTCTGAAATCGAATGTACATCTCCTACTGACAGGTTTAGCTTCTCATAACTTGCAGTTGATCCACTCCAGCCTTCATCAGAGAAATCTATGCCATGGGATTTGCATTTAAACTTTTCTTGGCATACCTGGAGAAATGTGGGTTTACCACATCCTAAATCTAACAGGACAGACTGATCATCAGCTGAGCAATGTATGGCCAATACCTCTGCCCTCTTTTCATCTGTATCTCGCTGGTCTTTTTCTACTAAATGAGCATACTTCCCCCATGCTTCCGAACCTCTGTATGGAAGATAATACTGGGTATAATAATCCCCTAATTCAGACAGTGGAACTCTGGGGTTTAGAAATACCAGTTCACAGTCTGCGCATTGATCAAAATTGTATGTTCCGCGCCCATCATGCATCATAGAAGTAGTATTCTCGAAGCTCGAAATATTCGTACTCCCACAAACAGAACAAGCAGATAGCGCTAAAGATGGAGAAAGGTGCGGCATATAAAGTGATTAGAATAAGGGAAATTAAAAATATTAATGTTACAATAATGAAGATTGTAATGGAGTAACTGGAAATGCTAATCGCTCTACAGCCTTCCGAGTAAAACCTATGTCATTTATTCAAGAATGATTCTTTTTTCGACTGATCCATCATCATAGATGTACAATAATAGAGTATTCTTTTTATCAGTTGATTGCCTCCCTAATATATCCACAACATTAATTAGAGTTCTTTCCAGATAAGGCTCAGTTGTAACAGCGGAAATATTTAAAGACATCTTGCTAAAAAAATCCCATATCTCCTGTTCAATTACCATATCCCCATCATCTCCCCAGCTATGTCCACTTTGATGAGTGTATAGCCATACTTCGCTATCTACAAGACTTGAGCTGTATTTATGACTAATGGTTATTTTATTATTGTTATTGATGTTAGGAAATGTATCAACAACTAAATCTGTAAGGGAATTTACATTTACCCAAAAATCAACGAGTGTATCGACGGATAAATATGGCCCCCAGAATGGATCATTTTGATTACCAGAGTAAAGAGTTGTATTGTCATTATCACCATGAGTTATAAAGAAAGGAATAGATATATTGGATAAAAGGAGATTATCAATTACTCCATTTGGGAAAACGGTTCCGGCTACCGGCGCAAATGCTTTAAAAACATTTGATCCGTCAAAGGCTAATAAATAGCACATCTCACCGCCATTAGACATCCCTGTAAAGAATGTATTTGCCGAGCTAAGTTGATATGTTATTTGTAAGTAAGATGCTAATGATTCTAAAAAATCAATATCATCAACAGTAAACCCAGAATGAAAACTATAACCGACATTCCAGAAATTATAACCAGAGCTGTCCACGGTACCTTGCGGATAACATACGGCGAAGTCATTCTGATCAGCAATGGCATTCATACCAGAGTAATTCCTAATATCTTGTGCTGAACCTGAATATCCGTGTGCTACAAATACTAAAGGAGCGTTTACAGATAAATTAGCGGGTTCGTAGTATATATATTCTCTACTTATTCCATTATGAATAAAATTAAAACTCTGCCCATTAGCAGTGATACTCCAGCAGGTAACGGCACATACTAAGAACAGGCGCAAAACAGATTTCATAGTATCAAGATTTTCTTAGCATTAGACGTTAATAAATGTAGAGTCTATTTCTTTGGCTTTATGGTGTAAGCCAGGGTCAGAAGATTAGATTCCGTGAACATGCCTAGGCTCATGGAGTTTCCGTTCCAAACCCCTTGAGATTTAGAGAAATTCAGTGCGAAATTGAGCGGGGTCTCAATGGAAATAACAAACTGCTCGTTGATGCGATAAAGCGCGCCAAAAAGGTAACGCGTACTTGGTGATATGCTGAGGTAGTTTGTTCCTAAAGAGTAGAAAGTGCCTATCTCTGGTCCATGAGTAAAGAAAAGTTTATCGTTAATACTTTTGCGCCACTCATGCCCTAAGTAAATACCGGTACTCAAATTCACATAACCGACCCCTTGATAATTCGCGAAATTCAGATAGGTTCTGTCGACCCTCAGTCTATGAACGGATTCAAATTTTGCACCCCATTTAATCACAGGACGGATGTCATACATAGGTCCATACATAAAGCCCATGGCTGCGTTAGACATGGCGCCAATTTCTCGGTGCTGCGCTTTAATAGACATACTCGTACAGATAAATATAAAAGCTAATGCTAAGCGGAAAACATATTTCATAGTATGGGCGTTTTAGGTAGAGTCAAGATAAGTCGATAAATGCATAACTTATTCGTTTGTTGAAACGTCAAATACAATGCCACGGGCATGACTTGGTCTAAGTGTATTGTTGGTGATGACTTGGTGGAAGTAATAAGAAAAACCAATTGCCTTTTACAGAGGTCAGATATTTAAAATATGAGAAAACGTCATTGGATTGTACGCGGAGTTTTTACCGCAATTTTACTAGTAGGAACGGCGCAGTTGTGGTCTCAGGAAAAGCCAGAAACCCCGCTGGAGTATGTCATGGAGGAATTGACGCCAAGGAATATTGGTCCCGCTGGAATGAGTGGCAGGATTACTTGTATTGCCGTTCATCCTAACATTCCAACAACCATTTTTGCCGGTGCTGCCAGTGGTGGATTATGGCGTAGTAAGAATAATGGTCAAACCTGGGAGCCAATTTTCGAGAATGAAGCGGTGGCCTCAGTTGGAGCCATTGCGATAGATCCAAAACATCCTGACATCATCTTTTTAGGTACAGGAGAAGGCAATCCCAGGAATTCACAAACTAGTGGTTATGGACTCTATAAGAGTTATGACGGTGGAGATCATTGGGAGCTGTTGGGCTTAGAAAATACACGCACCATTCATAGAATCATCATCAATCCAGAAAATACGGATGAGGTGTATGTAGGCGCTACAGGCGTGGCTTGGGGAGAAGGACCACGTGGTGTTTTTAAGACCACTGATGGCGGAAAGAATTGGACCAAGAGTCTATTTATTAACGAAAAAACGGGTGCTGGAGATTTGGTAATGGACCCCAACAATCCTAAAAAATTAATTGCAGCGATGTGGGAATACCGTCGATGGCCTTGGTTCTTTCAAAGCGGAGGATCCTCTAGTGGGCTGTACATTACTTATGACGGTGGGGAACATTGGAAAAAGCTCACAGATGAAGAAGGTTTGCCTAAAGGGGATTTAGGAAGAATAGGACTGGCCATTGCACCTTCAAATTCCGATGTGGTTTACGCTTTGGTGGAAACCGGAGAAAAAAACGGTCTTTATAGGAGTAATAATGGAGGTAGTAATTGGTTCAAGGTGACGGAAAACGAGCAGTCCGGAAATAGACCATTCTACTACGCGGACTTGAGGGTGGATCCGAAAAATGAGGACCGCATCTATAGTTTGTGGACTTATGTGACACGGAGTGATGACGGAGGCAAAACGTGGAAGACCATAACGCCATATAGCAAGGTGCATCCAGATCACCACGCCATGTGGATTGATCCGATGAGCCCTGCCCACCTCATTGAGGGGAATGATGGGGGAATGAATATTTCGTACGACTATGGAGAAACGTGGTATTTTGTTGAGAATCTCCCCTTAGCGCAGTTTTATCATATTAATGTGGATGACCAGATCCCTTATAACGTTTACGGAGGAATGCAAGACAATGGCTCGTGGAAGGGACCCGCATATAGCCTCACGGTAGACGGCATTCGAAATGAAGAGTGGAGCGAGTTATTCTTCGGTGATGGTTTCGATGTTGTGCCAATTCCCGGACGCACAGATGCCGCATATGCCCAAAGTCAAGAAGGAAATGTAGCCCTGGTCAATATGGAAACCGGTTACAACGAGTTGATCAAGCCCGTTCACCCGGAAGGGAAAAAGCTTCGTTTCCATTGGAACGCACCAATCGCTCTTGACCCGTCTAATCCAGAGGAAGGACTATACTTTGGATCACAGTATGTACATAAGAGTATGGATAATGGAAAGAACTGGACCATTATAAGTCCGGATCTTACCACCAATGACCCTGAAAAACAAAAGCAATTAGAAAGCGGAGGGTTGACCCATGATGTGACTGGCGCGGAGAACCACACCTGCATTTTGACCATTGCACCTAGTCCGTTAGACGACCAGGTAGTTTGGACGGGTTCTGATGACGGAAAACTTTTTGTCACCAACACTGCTGGAGAAAATTGGATTGATTTAAGCAGCAAATTGAAAGGACTTCCTCAGGGCGCGTGGATCCCTCAAATCCGAGCTTCGGATTATGATGCAGGATCTGCTTGGGTCGTCGTGAATGATTACCGAAGAAACCACTGGAGTGCTTACCTCTATAAAATTGAGGACTATGGAAAGAAGGTCACAAGGGTGGTAGATGATAGTGATATATTCGGGCCAGTATTGAGTGTACTTCAAGATCCAGTTCAACCCAATCTTATTTTCGTAGGGGCAGAATATGGTTTATACCTCTCTATTGACGGTGGAGCCAATTTTCAGAAATGGGCTAAAAATATGCCTACTGTACAAGTTAGGGATATGGCGTTTCAAGCCCGCGAAAAAGACCTTGTGTTAGGTACATTTGGCCGTGGCGCATGGGTATTTGATGATATAGAGCCATTGAGGGCATTAGCTTCTTCTCCGTCTTTTGACGAGCCTTTATTTTTTGAGCCTCCCATGGCATACCAATGGGAGCGCAAACAAAGTCCGGGAGTAAGGTTCGCTGCGAGCGCAACGTTCCGCGGAGAAAACAGACCCTTTGGTGCCCGTATGACCGCCTATTTGCCTGAAGTTGATAAGGACAACAAAGAGAAAATGCGGGTAGACTATCAGAATGATTCAGGCGACACGATCTATACCCAATATGTAAAAGTGTCTCAAGGACTCAATCATTGGCGTTGGTCGATGTCTGAAAAGGGCACTAGATATCCACAGTTTAAGGTTCGTGAGGTCAAGGAGCAGCAAAGCGACGTAAGAGGCGTTCAAGTGCTGCCAGGATTATACTCGGTCACCATGAACTGGAATAGTACTACAGTAACCCAAGAATTAACCGTTAAACAAGACTTTAGAATGGAATCGTGGGTGACGACGGAAGATTTAGCCAGTCGTAAGCGCGCAAACAAGGATATTGAATCAATTAAGGCGGTGCTAGACAGTGCTGTTCAGGACTTGGCTCAAGCTCACAACAACATTGAGCGTCTTCAAAAGCTCCTTAAAAATGATGTTTTTAAGGCGGACAGTACGCTACACGACACGGTTAAAGTAACCGCTAAGGCCCTTGAACAAGTGCGTCTTGATATTTTTGGAGAAAAGGAGGTCAAAGGATATTTTGAGCAACCGGAAACGTGGTCAAACCAATGGGGCTCTTCTCTCTGGCAGTTACTGGGTTCTCAACGCGCATGGGGCAGCAATGAACTTGCGCTTTACGATCAAATTGAGCAGCGCACCGCGCAAGCGGTAGACTCGGTAAATAAATTTCTAGAGAAGGATTACCATGCGTTATTAGACTATTTAAAAGATCACCCCGTGGACGTCATGGTGCCGCTAAGCAACTAGGCTAAAAGTCAAAAAAAAACATCCCGTGAGCTTCGCTCGCGGGATGTTTTTCTATACTCAAGCATCTCACCTTATGGATTTACCATCCTTAGGTAGAATGTTATTGTATCACTATGGATTTTCGAACATTTCCCGCGTGGAACAGATAATAGCCGGCTGATGCATGAAGCTCTATGTTGCCTGATGTATTGAGCGTTCCTGTTTTTACAGATCTACCGTCCATACTCGTAATGTTAAAAGGGGTTCCTGTAGGAAGGCCTTGTACTTGGAAAGTTCCCTGAGATGGATTTGGGAATATAGAAATATCCTGCGCAGAAAGCTCCTCATTGTCTAAGGTAACGGACAACTCAAAATCATCAAGGAAGGCGTTGTTTCCACCACCACTGATGAAGTCGACTTTGATCATGATGGGGTCATTTCCTATAAAGTCATTTAAGCTTACGGAGCTACTGCGCCAATTATTTACGGAAGTTGGGTTCCAAGGATTTGCTTTGTTCGTCGTAGCATAGAGCAAGGGGCCGATTAGCGTTCTTACACTTTGCCAAGAATTACCGCAGTCTTGACTAACACTTACGACGATTCCATCAGAGGCAAATCCGGGCTTGCTGGCCACGGCATACTTGAAGCTAAAATTCATGGACTGCGCTCTGTCAACTACGATTTTATCAGTGATTAAAGCATCTGAATTATCAGCATCATTATTATAGTTGTCTAATTTCACACAATACGCACCTTCATAGAAGTTGAAGCTGTTTCGCTCCCATCGAATGGCATCTCCATCTGGATTTTCAACATGCCATGTTCCGTTTGGCACAGTATTGAATTCGAAACCAGAATTGAACCCATTCATCCACATGCCATTATTGTTAGATCGTACACTGACGTATCCATCCTGTAGCAATGTGCTGGTGCCTATTCCATTAGTCACCTCAAGCTTCACATTAAAGTTACCGGGGTTACTATAGCTTACGACTGGGTTTTCCATCGTTGAAACGGATGGAGAACCCCCGGGGAAGTCCCAAGACCATGACGTTGGGTTGCCAGCGGTGCTTTTGTCAAAGAATTGGACTGTGGTACCTGCACAGAATACAGATTGTGCGGCGTTAAAATTAGCTTCAGGTGCACAGGGTAAAACTGCTCCTGCGCCAATTCCTGTGACAGATTGATTGGTACTGGTGACTAAATAGCCACGTCTACTGCTGGTGATTAAACTATTGCGCATTATGGATTTTTGATCATCCGTGTACATGTTAACACAGTTATCATCGGCATAATCCATATAATTTTCAATTTGATCTACAAGATTAGGGAAGTCATTTGAACACGTATTTGCAGTCAATGGACACCCGAAACTTGCCTCTAGAACCGGTGGTGTATCTGCACAATTATCACCTGAAAAACATCCTCCTTTGAAAGGATGGTCTAAACCTAAATAGTGACCGGCCTCGTGGGTCAATGTTCTTCCTCTGCTATTACCGGTGCCAATTCTACCCATGCGGTCATGGCGAATCACAATTCCATCATAAGTAGTGCTTTGTCCTGGATTTGGCTTGTACGCGTATCCCAAAACGGTTCCGCTTCCCGAGCTTCCTAAATCAATACTATTGACTACCCAGATATTGAGGTATTTGGAATTAGGCCAGCTTACGATCCCTTTCACATTGTTACTCGCGTTGGTAGATAAAGCACTTTGAGCTCGGGTAATTCCTGTGGTGCAATTCCCCTGAGGATCAAGTTTTGCCAACTGAAATTCAATTTCCGTATCAGCAGCAACACCGGAAAACACAGCACGGGTATCTGAAGTATCGGCATTTAGACGTCGAAAATCTTCGTTGATTACCTTAATAGCATCTTTGACTTGTTTGTCGGAAATGTTGTCTCCTTGTGTATCATAAATGATGTGAACGACAACAGGAATTTGATAAACAACGCCTTCTGTTTTTATATCAGAATCGAAATTTATGGACTCTATAAATTCATTTTCCGCGGACTCATAGTTCGGAAAAAGACGTTTTACTTCTTGCTCAAGTAGGTCGTGACCGCACTTTTGACCAAATGAACTTATAGATAATAAGGTAAATGCAGTGAGTAATGATAAACTTATGTATTTTCGCATGCTGCGCAATTTCGGGCTTTCTAAGCAATTCAGCAACTTAAATAAAATGATCAAAGCAATATGTATAGAATTTGTGCATAGATTTTTGGTTGTTAGGTAAATAAAGGTGTATTTTCGCAGCCCTTTTTGGGGATTGTGCAAGCAACACTTTAAACATATAAAACGCATTAGCGGTGAATACATTAAGTTACAAAACAGTTTCAGCCAACGCGGCAACAGTTAATAAAAACTGGGTAGTAGTAGATGCAGAAGGCCAGACCTTAGGTCGCTTCGCTTCGAAAGTAGCATTACTTCTTAGAGGTAAGCGCAAGACTAATTATACTCCTCACGTTGACTGTGGCGATAACGTTATTATCGTAAATGCTGACAAATTTGTTTTGGGTGGTAATAAAATGACAGAGAAGAAGTACATCTGGCACACTGGTTATCCTAGTGGTCAGCGTACTACAAACCCTGAAAATTTAATGGCCAAGTTCCCAGAACGTGTCTTAGAAAAAGCGGTTAAGGGAATGCTTCCTAAAAACCGTTTGGGTGCTGATTTATTCCGCAACTTGCATGTTTATGCAGGTCCTGATCACAAGAATGAAGCCCAGAAGCCGACGGTCTTCAACATTAACGAATTCAAATAACAATAATAAATGGCAAAGTTTCACGCAATTGGAAGACGTAAAACTTCTGTAGCTCGTGTTTACATGGACGAGGGTGCTGGTAGCATCACTGTTAATGGCAAGGACTACAAGGACTACTTCAACACTGGCCCGTTGCACTACAAGTTAGAGCAGCCTTTCGCCTTGACTGAAACTACCGGTACTTACGACGTTAAAGTAAACGTTTTTGGTGGTGGTATTACAGGTCAAGCTGAGGCGATCCGCTTAGGTGTATCTCGTATTCTCTCTGAGATTGATGTCGAGAATCGTACAGTATTGAAGCCTGCTGGACTACTTACTCGTGACCCTCGTATGGTTGAGCGTAAGAAATTCGGTCAGAAGAAAGCACGTAAGAAATTCCAGTTCTCTAAACGTTAATCGAGATTTAGTATCCAAATGGACCAGACTCTTTATAAAAGGCTACTGGTTTATTGCTTACTAGGAAAGTAAACTCAAGAAAATGGCAGTAACAGACAACATTAAAAAACTCATGGATGCAGGTGTTCACTTTGGACACCTTACCCGTAAGTGGAATCCGAACATGGCACCATATATATTTATGGAGCGCAATGGAATCCACGTTATCGATCTTCACAAGACTGAGGCGAAAATTGTAGAAGCTTCTGAAGCTTTGAACAAAATCGCAGCGTCAGGTCGAAAAATCCTTTTCGTAGCAACGAAAAAGCAAGCGAAGGATATCGTAGCTAAATACGCTGGTGAAGCGAACATGCCTTATGTAACTGAGCGTTGGCCAGGAGGTATGTTGACTAACTTCGTAACGATCCGTAAGGCCATCAAGAAGATGCAGACCATCGACAAGATGAAGGAAAACGGAACGTTTGAAACGCTTTCGAAAAGAGAACGTCTACAGGTAGACCGTCAACGTGCAAAACTTGAAAGAGATTTCGGTTCTGTTGCTGACATGAATAGATTACCAGCGGCTCTTTTTATCGTAGATATCAAGCGTGAGAATATCGCTGTAGACGAAGCTATCAAATTGGGCATCCCTACTTTCGGTATGGTTGATACTAATTCTGATCCACGTCGTGTAGATTATGCTATTCCAGGTAACGATGATGCTTCTAAGTCAATCGCTGCTATTATGGAGCGTGTAACTGATGGTGTCAAACTAGGTTTGTCTCAACGCAAGAGCGACAAAGCTTCTGCAGAACAAGCTAAAATAGACAAGAAGGCTGCTCAAGTTTAATCTGAGCAACCTTGTCCATAGAATAGATTCTTTATTATGAGAGCCGTAAGGACAACTTTACGGCTCTTTTTTCATTTTTAATCAAACTTTAATTTTCATTATCATGGCAAAGATTACTGCTGCGGAAGTAAACCAACTCAGAAAACAAACTGGAGCTGGTATGATGGACTGCAAGAAGGCTCTAGTTGAAGCTGAAGGCAATTTCGAAGCTGCTATTGATGTCCTTAGAAAAAAGGGTCAAAAGGTAGCTGCTAAGCGTGCAGATCGCGACGCAAATGAAGGCGCTGTTATAGCTAAGACCAACGGTTCTAACAAGGGTGTTATAGTGAAGCTGTCTTGTGAGACTGACTTCGTTGCAATCAATGATGCATTTGTTGCATTGGCGAATAAAATGACTGACTTGGCACTGTCAACAGGTGTTACCTCTTTGGAAGAATTTCTAGCTGTAGAATTCGAATCAGGTATGACAGTTGCGGAAAAACTACAGGAGCAAACCGGTGTGATAGGTGAGAAAATTGAAGTAGCACAATTGGCGTTGGTCAATGCTCCTTTTGTAGGCTCATACATCCATATGGGTAATAAAATCGCTACGTTGGTAGGATTGTCCGCTGAGGCTTCGGAGGCTGGTCGAAATATTGCGATGCAAGCAGCGGCTATGAATCCTGTAGCTCTGAATCGCACTTCTGTAACTCAAGACGTTATTGACCGTGAACTAGAGGTTGGTAAGGAATTGGCGCGTCAAGAAGGCAAGCCAGAGGAGATGCTAGACAAAATCGCAAATGGTCGATTGAATAAATTCTTTAAAGAGAATACACTCGTCGATCAAGACTTTATCAAAGACAGCAAAATGAGTGTTTCTAAATACTTACTTAGCGTTCAGGCTGGTTTGGAAGTAGTAGACTTCAAGCGCGTTTCTTTGTAATACAAGCGAACCTTATATTAAGGCCGCATTCACCTCTTTGGTGAATGCGGCCTTTTTTTATACCCATACGGCGCAATGAATGTAAAACTAGCAGTAGGTCCGTTGTGTTTCCTTGGGAGTTGAGTTATATTTGCTTTCAAACCTACTTGATATGAAATACAACCGTGTGCTGCTAAAATTAAGCGGCGAAGCCCTCATGGGAGACCGTGAATTCGGTATAGACCCAATGAGAATAGCTAAGTATGCAGAGGAGATTAAGGCTGTTGCAGAAACAGGCGTTCAGGTAGGTATCGTCATAGGTGGCGGAAACATCTTTCGTGGCATCAGTGGAGCTTCTCAAGGTATGGATCGTGTACAAGCGGATCATATGGGAATGTTAGCGACCGTAATTAACGGACTAGCCTTGCAAGGCGCCTTGGAAATAGCAGGTGTGAAAACAAGGTTACAAAGTGCTATAGAGATGGATAAGGTAGCGGAGCCGTTTATTCGCCGTCGTGCCATTCGTCATTTGGAAAAAGGAAGAGTAGTTATTTTTTCTGGTGGGACTGGTAATCCATATTTCACGACGGATACCGGAGCTGCACTACGTGCAATTGAAATAGAGGCAGATGTTATTTTAAAAGGGACTCGAGTGGATGGGATTTATTCTGCTGATCCTGAAAAAGATGCTACAGCTACTAAGTTTGACCAGCTTAGCTTCAAGGAAGTATACGACAAGGGCCTCAATGTAATGGACATGACCGCGTTTACCTTAAGTAAGGAAAATGATTTGCCAATTGTTGTTTTTGATATGAATACCTCTGGAAACCTTATGAAGGTGATTCATAGAACGGCCGGTGTAGGGACTCTAGTAAAGAATTAATCACGAATTGATGATGGAAGAAGAATTAGAATTTGTTTATGACTCCACTAAGGAGGATATGGATAAAGCCATTTCCCATATGGAAAAGGCATTAGTGAAAATTCGTGCTGGTCGCGCGAACCCAACGATGCTAGAAGGTATAATGGTGGAATACTACGGCTCTCCTACGCCGTTAGGACAAGTAAGTAACATCAATACGCCTGATGCGCGAACCATAAGTATTCAGGCATGGGAAAAGCAAATAATTCCGGATATCGAAAAGGCTATTATGAATGCCGGACTAGGGTTTAACCCAATGAATAACGGGGAGAGTGTCATCATTTCTGTGCCGCCTCTGACGGAGGAGCGTAGAAGAAGTTTAGCGAAATTAGCGAAGAGCGAAACTGAGAATGCTAAAGTGGGTGTTCGCGCAGCGCGTAAAACAGCAATGGATGAGTTGAAAAAACTTGGAAATGATGGTTTGAGTGAAGATTTGCAAAAGGATAGCGAGACCCTTATTCAAAAAACTACAGATGAATACATAGCAAAATGTGATGCCATGTTTGCTAAGAAAGAACAGGATATAATGACCGTTTAAGTAGTGTCATTGATTTTTAAAAAAAACCGGTCGGAAACGACTGGTTTTTTTTTGGCCTAGCATTATTTAAACATCTAACTAGCTCGAAGAAGCTGTCCATGTATTGGTAAACTAATTTTCAAATGAAAGGCCCAAAGATTGATTCAACCTTTGGGCCTTTTTAAAGATGATTTAAGCGAGTAGGCTTACCTTTTTAGATAATCTATCAACGCTAGCGTAGAGCTGTCATGGTCGTGTTTAGGACCGCCACTAAGCTCATTATAAACAGTCTTAGCTAAAACCTTTCCTAGTTCAACTCCCCACTGGTCATACGAGAAGATATTCCAAATAAACCCTTGGATGAATATTTTATGCTCATAGGCGGCAACCAGTTGCCCTAAGTGGTATGGGTTGACCTCATCGAGTACAATACTGTTGGTAGGCCTGTTGCCTTCAAATACTCTGTAAGGCGCTATTTTTTCAACTTCGTCTTCTGAAATTCCAGCTTGTCGCATTTCGATCTCGACCTCTGTGCGTGACTTACCTTTCATCAGTGCCTCTGTTTGAGCGATGAAATTAGCCATAAGGATAGGATGGTGATCTCGGAGGCTGTGCTGACAATTTTTAGCAGTGATAAAATCGGCTGGGATAAGATCCGTTCCTTGATGAATCAACTGGTAGAATGCGTGCTGTCCATTTGTGCCAGGCTCACCCCAAATGATAGGACCCGTAGGATAGTTTACTCGATTTCCTGCACGGTCGACATTTTTCCCGTTACTTTCCATATCTCCTTGTTGGAAGTAAGCAGCGAATCTATCTAAGTATTGATCATAGGGTAAGATTGCATGACTTGGTGCGTTATGGAAGTTCCTGTACCAAATCCCTAAAACGGCCATCAGTGCAGGAATGTTCTCACTCCAATCTGCTTCAGCAACGTGATTGTCCATGGCGTGTGCTCCACTTAAGAACTCTTGGAATCCTTGAAACCCTATGGCTAATACGACGGGTAAACCGATGGAAGACCATACGCTGTATCGTCCTCCAACCCAATCCCAAAATCCAAACATGTTTTCCGTATCAATTCCGAATTTAGCAACACCTTCCGCATTCGTACTAACTGCGACAAAGTGTTTTGCTACGTCAGTATCTTGACCCCCGTTTGACAAGAACCAAGACTTTGCGCTGTTAGCGTTTGTCATTGTTTCCTGTGTAGTGAACGTTTTGGATGCAACTATAAATAGGGTGGTTTCTGGATCTATTTTTTGTAGTACCTCGTGTAAGTCAGCGCCATCTATGTTAGCGACAAAATGAAACGTAATCTCTTCTGTCTGAAAAGGCTTCAATGCATTTATAACCATGCGTGGACCTAAGTCTGACCCACCAATCCCTATGTTCACGACATGTTTAATTCTCTTACCTGTGAATCCTTTCCAGGCTCCAGAACGGACTTCATTCGAGAAAGCGGCAAGCTGTGCCCAGGATGCTTTTACTCCGGGCATGACGTCTTTGCCATCCACAAAGATGGCTTTATCACCCATATTACGTAGCGCTGTGTGCAAAACAGCACGATCTTCAGTAATATTTATTTTCTCGCCACTCTGCTGTTGCTGAATAGCTTCACGCACTCCCGCTTCTTCCAAGAGCTCCTGAAATAATGAAAAAGTTTCGCTTCCCATTTGATTTTTAGAGAAATCGAATAGAATGCCATCCCAGTTTACATGGTACTTAGCGAACCTTTCAGAATCTTCATAGAAGCGTGTCTTTAAGGTTCGTTTATCATAAATTGAATTCTTCTGAAGCTTTTGCCAGGCCTTAAGCTCTTGTGGTTTTTGATTTTTAAGCATCATCCTAAAATGTTAATTCTATGCAAATCTAAACTATGTGCCCTTAGTTGGCGTTCTGTTTACTAATTTCGTACTCTATTATTTATTAAAACTTTATGTTAAGATTTAAAAGCAGTAGTGACTTCCAAAAAGAAGTTAGGCAACGAGTAAGATCGTATTTCAAGGAAACAGGAAAGTCAGGATTGGCGGACTACAGATACGTACTGAAAGCAGTCGCAAATTTGTCGCTTTACCTGGTCCCTTTTATTTTGTTCCTGAGCGGTTTTCAGAGTATTGGATGGACGCTACTTTTGTGGGCGATCACTGGTATCGGAATGGCAGGGGTTGGAATGAATCTTATGCATGATGCGTTACACAATACTTTGACGCGGAGTGAATGGATCAATCGTAAAATTGGTGCCTCTATTTATATGCTTTGTGGAAATTCATACACATGGCGTGTACAACATAATGTTAAGCACCATACACACACTAACATAGATGGACATGATGATGACATTGAAACCGGTACTATGTTCCGTTTTCACCCATCACAACCCTTAAAGCCAAGACATAAGTATCAGCATATTTATGCTCCTTTAACATATACATTGATGACATGGAAATGGTTGTTAGAGAAGGATTTTAAGCAAGTAATTAATTACGGTTCTAGTGACTTATTTAAGGCTAAAGATCAAAGCCTTGGAATGGTTTGGACAAAGCTAATAGTTGGAAAAGCATTTCATATTGGTCTTTTCTATGTACTCCCATTTATTATGGGCATTGATTGGAAAATGATCCTTGCTGGTAATATGATTATGCATGTTATTGCCGGTTTTATCCTTTCCATAACATTTCAGATGGCTCATGTTGTTGATAAAGCTGAGTTTCTCACAGAGGATGAAGCAAAGGAAAATAGTTTATTAGAGCATCAGCTAAAAACAACGGCAAATTTTAGTACAAAGAGTGCCCTTGTAACATGGTATACCGGAGGGCTTAACTTTCAAGTGGAGCACCATTTATTCCCAACGATAAATCACATACATTATCCTAAAATTGCAGAGATCGTTCGTAAAACGGCTGAGGAATTTAACCTTCCGTATAATGAATATAAAACTCTCTTGAGTGCGGTGAAGGGACATTTCAACCATCTTAAAAATATGGGTATGTCTCCTGCCTAACAAGCGGAATATAGTAGTATAAAAAAAGGCGGCCATTGGCCGCCTTTTTTGTTTTTAAGATAATCGAGCTGCTACCCGTTTATAGCAACTACGTCGTCTACTAGTGTTGGGAGCATCTTTTGCAAAATACTTAAGATTCCGCTTTTTAAAGTCATTGTTGAGGATGGGCATCCAGAGCATGCGCCTTGAAGCTGAACCTCTACTACCTTGTCTTTATAAGCTATAAAGGCGATGTTTCCACCGTCTTGTGCTACTGCGGGTTTGATATATTCTTCTAGAATGTCTACAATGCGCTGTTCCACCTCACTTTTGTCTTCACCGCTGAGTACAGGTCCGTTGGATTCTTGAATTTCTTCCTGTTTCGGAACTAAAAGGTCTTCGTTTACAGCAACCCCGCCTTCTTGAAGAAATTCAGTAATAAATATGCGCACCTCTTGGGCAACGTCGTCCCATTCGATAACATCAAATTTAGCTATGGCGATGTAATTACCTGAAATAAATACTTCTTTCACAAAAGGAAAATGGAACAACTTGGTTGCTAAAGGAGAAGGCTTAGCTTCTTCAATATTCCTGAATTCAGCAGAATCAGTTTGCAGGAGCAGTTTATTGCTCACAAACTTCATTACCTTAGGATTAGGGGTCATTTCTGCATAAATGCTGACCGGTACTCTCTTGATGTCCATAATCATGTGTATTTCAATGCAAAAGTACGCAGTAAAGCGTCAGGGTGTATCTTTGAATGACATCATTATCTAATCAATATTATGCCTGTAATCAAAACCATATTAGGTCATACTCCGAAGATCGGAAAGGACAGTTTTATCGCTGAGAACGCCACTATTGTTGGCCAACTGACCTGCGGAGAAGGCTGTAGCTTTTGGTTCGGAAGTGTAGTGCGTGCTGATGTCAATGCAATTGTCATGGGCAATAAAGTGAATGTACAAGACAACGCTACGGTACATTGCACTTATGAGAAGTATCCAACCGTTATAGGTAATAATGTTAGTATAGGTCACAACGCGATCGTACATGGCTGCCGGATTGAAGACAATGTGTTGATCGGAATGGGTGCTATTGTCATGGATAATTGTGTGGTTGAAGAGGGGTGTATAGTGGCAGCAGGCTCCGTAGTCACCCAAGGTAAACGACTGTCAAAAGGCACGCTGTGGGCGGGGGTACCTGCAAAAGAAATAGGAGCTGTTCCAGATCGGCTAAGGAGTGGCGAAATTGAGCGTATTGCAAATAATTATGTAAAGTATAGCTCCTGGTATTCTGATGATCAATAGCTATTTAATGTTTGAGTCGGATCGATTATGGATTAGGCCAACCACAGAAGATCACGCTTGAATAAAGCACTATTTCCCCAACTTCACCTTTAAGTTGCTCAACATAGACTGGGTCATTGCGTCAAGATCAAATGTCGGAGACCAATTCCAATCTTCCCGCGCTGCACTGTCATCGATGCTTTCCGGCCAAGACGCTGCTATTTCCTCTCTGAAGTCAGCTTTACAATCCATGGTAAAACCATCTACATATTTCGCGACACTCGCAGCAATAGTGACAGGATCAAAACTGATACCAGCAAGATTATAACTGCTTCTTATTTTCACCTTTTCATCAGGAGCTTCAGTCAGTTCTATGGTCGCCCGAATAGCATCGTCCATATACATCATAGGCAAGGCCCTGTGCTCAGACAAAAAACAGGTATAACGACCTTCTTCTATGGCCTTATAGTAAATCTCTACAGCGTAGTCAGTTGTCCCGCCACCTGGTTGAGATTTCCATGAAATCAATCCGGGATATCTAATGGAACGAACGTCAACACCGTATTTAGAAGCATAATATTCGCACCAACGTTCTCCCGCAAGTTTTGAAATTCCATACACCGTCGAAGGCTCCATGATGGTTTGTTGTGGTGTGTTTTTATGAGGAGTTGTTGGACCAAAAACGGCGATAGAAGACGGCCAAAATATTTTACTCAGTACGCCTTCTCTGGCCAGCTCTAAGGCATGCAGCAGACTTTGCATATTCAAATCCCATGCTTTCATAGGGAACTTCTCACCTGTCGCACTCAACATGGCTACAAGATGGTACATGGTGTGAACGCTGTATTTTTCACAAATGGAGCGCATTGCAACCCCATCGCTAGCGTCAAGTAATTCAAAAGGACCGTTTTTAAGTTCTTTCATTTCGGGCTCACGAATATCAGTTGCGATAACTGCGTCGTTGCCGTATTTTGCTCTTAGCGTCAAGGTAAGCTCTGTGCCAATTTGGCCACAGGCTCCTAATATAAGTATGGTTGAGTTCATGCTCCGAGTGTGATAAAGATCAGAATTGAGTGGTTTAAAGATAACCTATCTTTGCAGTAATAAATTGCCATCATATGGATCCTAACGCGGGGAAACGAAATTTAGTCAATAAACTCAGTAGGGAGGAGCTTCAGGCTAAACTTGAAGGAGAGAATTTTGATAGAATTACGCTGTCGTTTTATAAGTATGTGATCATAGACAACCCACAAGAATTGCGTGATGAATTATTTCAGCAATGGTTTTCTTGGGATTGCCTGGGACGTATTTATGTTTCTCATGAAGGGATCAATGCACAAATGAATATTCCTCAGGAACACTGGACGGATTTTGAAAAATCGATTCGTTCAAATCAGTTCTTCCATGATGTACCCTTTAAGATCGCAGTAACAGATAAAACGGAGGGTAAATCTTTTCTAAAGCTCAAAGTAAAGGTGCGTGAGCAAATTGTAGCTGATGGACTTCAGCTCGGTGACTATGATGTAACAGATGTGGGCAAGCACCTTGACGCCAAGTCATGGAATGAAGCGATCGAGAATGATGACCCTCTTGTTGTGGATATGCGCAACCATTATGAAAGTGAGATTGGTCATTTTGAGGGAGCTGTTTTACCAGAGGCTGAAACATTTCGTGATGAATTGCCCATGGTATTAGAGAAACTTAAAGGTCAAGAAAACAGAAAAGTATTGCTGTATTGTACTGGTGGTATTCGTTGCGAAAAAACTTCAGCGTATCTGAAGCATCATGGATTTGCTGATGTGAACCAGCTTCATGGTGGTATTATAGATTACGCTCGACAAATAGATCAGGAGAATCTCCCCAATAAATTTCACGGAGTGAATTTCGTGTTCGATGAACGATTAGGTGAAGAAATTTCGCAAGAAGTGATCTCAGAATGTCACCAGTGTGGCCAGCCCTCTGCGCGTCACGCAAACTGCATCAATAAAGCATGTAACCTCTTGTTTATTCAATGCGAAGAATGCGAACTAAAACATGAAGGGTGCTGTACACCACAATGTATAGATGTAATCCACGCTTCGGAAGAAGAACAAATCGAAATCCGAAGAAAAGCGAAGGAAACCAAAAGATACCACAGACATAGTAAAGTAAATTTGCGCGATGCCTTTTCCAAAGATGTAAATTGAAGCCAGAACTTAAGCATTAGAACCACCATGCAGGATAAACGTCAAGAACTACTAGATTTAAGAGCTAAAAGCAAAGAGGGCGGCGGCATTAAACGTATTGAAGCTCAGCACGCAAAGGGAAAACTCACTGCGCGCGAGCGAATATTCTTTCTCCTAGATGAAGGGTCATTTCAGGAGATGGGCGCTCTAGTACAGCACCGGAGTAACCTCTTTGGATTAGACCAGCAGAAAATCTTGGGTGATGGAGTCATCACCGGATATGGAACCGTCAATGGAAGATTAATCTATGTCTTTGCTCAGGACTTCACTGTTCTTGGAGGTTCACTGGCTGAGGCACATGCAGAGAAAATCGTGAAATTGATGGATTTGGCCATGAAAAACGGCGCTCCGTTGATCGGTCTTAATGATAGCGGTGGTGCCCGTATTCAGGAGGGCGTTGTCTCTTTAGGAGGGTACAGCGATATTTTTTACCGCAATGTACAGGCCTCAGGTGTCATACCTCAATTATCGGCAATGATGGGCCCTTGTGCGGGCGGTGCGGTATATTCTCCCGCATTGACAGACTTCATCATGATGGTGGAGGACACCTCCTATATGTTTGTCACAGGACCTAATGTGGTCAAAACGGTAACCCATGAAGAAGTTACTGCGGAAGAACTGGGCGGGGCCAGTGCGCATGCAACGAAGAGCGGCGTAACCCACCTCACCTATCCGAACGAAATAGACTTGATAGAGGGATTGAAAAAGTTGTTGAGTTATGTTCCTCAAAACTGTGATGAAGAAGCACCTTCATTGCCTTATTCAGGCGGTGATGAAACGCGTATGGTTTTACAGGACATTGTTCCAGACAATGCCAACCAGCCTTATGATATGAAGGAAGTCATCTCAGGAACTATAGATGAGGGTTCTTTCTTTGAAGTCCACAAAGATTTCGCTGAAAACATGATAGTAGGCTTTGCCCGACTCGCTGGAAAGTCAATCGGGATTGTGGCCAATCAGCCCGCTTATTTGGCTGGAGTGTTAGATATCCAAGCGTCTCAAAAGGGCGCTAGATTCGTGAGATTTTGTGATGCTTTTAATATCCCATTGCTGGTCTTTGAAGATGTTCCTGGTTTCCTTCCAGGAACGGATCAAGAGTGGAATGGAATTATCACAAATGGCGCGAAACTACTCTATGCATTTAGTGAAGCCACCGTCCCAAGAATTACGGTGATCACTCGCAAGGCATATGGCGGCGCTTACTGCGTGATGAATTCTAAACAAATCGGTGCAGATATGAATTTCGCATGGCCCTCTGCAGAGATCGCGGTGATGGGTGCGAAAGGTGCTGCCGAAATTATTTTTAAAAGAGACATACAAGGCGCTGAAGATCCTGCCGTTGAATTGGCAGAGAAAGAAGCTGAATATGCTCAAGAATTTGCGAACCCCTATAAGGCCGCGTCACGTGGTTATATAGACGAAGTTATACTTCCGGAAGAGACGAGATCTCTTTTAATAAGAGCCTTTAAGATGCTTGAAAATAAAGCACAACAACTCCCGAAAAAGAAACACGGCAATATGCCTCTTTAATGTTTACAGATACCCATTGTCACCTATATGATCAAGCTTTTAGTGATCGTAAATCAGAAGTGCAACTCGCTGCAATTGCTGCAGGAGTTACAACGATTCTATTACCAAATATTTCTGCCGCGAGTCTGCCATTGTTAGATGGAGTTGACGCGAGTTTTCCTGAGCTAAAGACTTATGGGATGGTAGGACTTCACCCTTGTTATGTAAAGGAAGATTGGGAGTCAGAATTAGACATGATAAGATCTCATTACCTCAAAAATCCTGAAAAGTATTGTGCAGTGGGAGAGATAGGAATGGATTTATATTGGGATACCACTACGCAGGATATTCAAATTCAAGCGTTAGAGACTCAGTTGGATTGGGCAGTGGAATGGGATTTACCTATTGTTTTGCACGTGAGGAGTAGTTTTAAGCAACTTTTACCAGTCCTAGAGGCTGCGCAATTAAAACATGAAGGCAGGATCCGTGGAGTATTTCATTGCTTTAGTGGAGGAAAGAAGCAGGTTAAACGCATCTTGAAACTGGGTGAGTTTTACTTTGGCCTAGGTGGGTCTTATACCTTTAACAGATCTGCCACGGACATCGTGATTGAAGGCATTCCAAGAGATAGAATTCTTTTAGAAACGGATGCGCCTTATCTTACTCCAAGTGCTTTTAAAGGGTCTAAAAACGAACCAGCATTCATGGCTGAGGTCGCTCAAGTAGTCGCTGAAGTTCTTATAACCAGCTTAGAAGAAGTAGCTCTCCTGACCAGTACTAATGCAAAAAGACTATTTTCACTAGATGCGTAAAATTGCTTTAATATATACGGGAGGAACCATTGGAATGCGCCGCAATGATGTTGGAAAACTCACTCCAATGGAGTTTGAAGCGGTCAGCGATAAAGTACCGTCTTTGAAGCTACTGCCAATTGATATTATTCCTGTAGCCCTAGCACATCCAATTGACAGTTCAGAAATGACTCCTGCGATTTGGATTGAGCTCACCCAGACCATTGAATCACTTATGGATCAGGTGGATGGTTTTGTGATTTTACACGGTACAGATACGATGGCGTATACGGCTTGTGCTTTGAGTTTTATGATTCAGGGTTTGCGAAAGCCAGTTATTATTACAGGTTCTCAGTTGCCGGTAGGTGTTCTCCGAACTGATGCAGTGGAAAACTTGGTGAGCGCCTTTGAATTCGCGGCCATGGTTGATGAAAATGACAATGGCTTAATTCAGGAAGTATGTATTTACTTCGAATACCAACTCTTGAGGGGTAATCGTGCTTATAAACGATCTTCAAATGAGTTTGATGCATTTAGTTCGCCAAACTTTCCTGCCTTAGCGGAAAGCGGAGTTAAAGTAACCGTTGCAAACGAGCTTCTTTGGAAGTCAAAAGGTCCGTTGCTATTCCAGAAAAAATTGGCCCAGGAAGTAGGAGTAGTCACTTTATACCCCGGACTGATATATGATCAATTGCCTGTTTTAAAGCATTGGAAAGTTCTTTTATTGAGAACATTTGGAGCTGGAAACGCTCCTAGATCGAATCAATTCTTGAAATTTTTACAAGAAGTAGAAAAAAACGGAACCATAATTGTCAATACTTCACAGTGTGTCAGTGGATCTGTAGTTCCGGGACTTTACGATAGCTCAAGTACCTTAGAGCAGGTTAAAATGCTAAGCGCCAATGACATGACGTTTGAAAGTGCTTTAGTGAAAGCTATGGTATTGCTTGGTCAGGAGCTTTCAGAAGAGGAATTTCGAAGTAAGTTTACCACAAGTCTTTCAGGAGAGCTTACAGATTAGGAAATCGACACCAATTTTTTGTATTTTCGGCCTTCATTGTGCTGTCACTGTTTAGTGATATGAACATGTCCTAACACTGTTAAATAGAAATAAACACAAGTTAAAATGAAAAAAGCACTCTCTTTGTTTGCTATCGTTGTCCTGTCAATGGGTACCGTTAACGCTTATGCCCAAGAAGATATGGCGGCTACTGAAGAAGTAGTAGCTGATTCGGCTGTTATTGAAACAATGGATTCTGCAGATGCAGCCGTTGATTCTGCAGCTGCAACAACTGATTCTGCTGTTACTGAAGAAGTAGCTGAAGAAGCTGTAGTTGAAGAATCTGCTCCTGCAGAAAAAGCATTCACTCAAATTTTGAAAGAAAAATTTATTGAAGGTGGTGCATTCTTTATGTCTTTTGTATTGCTTGCCTTGGTTTTAGGTTTAGCTCTAGTTATCGAGCGTATCATTTATCTGACTTTTGCCCAGACCAACACTGAAAAGTTGTTGAACGAAGTAGAAGGCGCACTTAATAACGGTGGAATTGAAGCTGCTAAAGAGGTTTGTCGCAATACTCGCGGACCAGTAGCAACGATCTTCTTTGAAGGTTTAGACCATTACTCGGAGGGCCTAGACATGGTAGACAAGTCTATTATGAGCGTAGGTTCAGTAGAGAACGGTAAGCTTGAAAAAGGAGTTTCTTGGATCTCATTATTTATTGCCTTGGCTCCAATGCTTGGTTTCATGGGAACGGTAATCGGTATGATCGGTGCATTTGATGCAATTGAAGCAGCGGGAGATATCAACCCTTCTCTTGTAGCGGGTGGTATTAAAATAGCCCTTTTGACAACTGTATTTGGTTTGATCGTTGCGATTATCCTACAAGTCTTTTACAACTTAATCGTTGCAATGATTGACAGTATTGTAATAAACATGGAAGATGCTTCTATCTCTTTCCTTGATTTATTGGTAGCGTTCAATAAGAAAAACTCATAATTAGTATGGCTAGTAAACTTCCATTTTTTGGACGTATTCTAGGGATCTTACTAGGTGTGATTGGTGTAATCATGTTTATCATGGTTGCCTCAAATGACAGCAGTGCTCCTGGATTTGTGTCCTACGGAATTATCATTACCATTATTGGTGTGATCGTTGCCGTGTTGAGCTTTTTACTTTCACTTGTGGTCAACCCAAAGGGGATCAAAGGTGTAGGTATTGGACTGGCCGCAGTTGTGGTTTTAGGGATATTGAGTTATGCCTTTGCAGACGGGTCAGATTATCAGAATTATAAAGATGTGACTTTAGAGACATCACTTGCGGTTAGCGCAATGTTGAATGCGTTCTACATTTTAGCGGCAGGTGCTGTTTTAGCTGTAGTATATTCAATCGTTTCTAGAGCAATTAAATAAGGTCTAAATGGCAAGAAATAAAAGAGCCATACCAGAAATCAATGCAGGTTCAATGGCTGACATTGCTTTCCTATTGCTGATCTTTTACCTTGTAACCACTACCATGGATACGGATAAAGGGATCAATAGAAAGCTTCCGCCGTTTGATGAAGAGCTGATTCAAGACCCTCCACCTATTAAGGAGCGTAACATCTTTACCGTTCTAGTCAATTCTAATGACCAGTTGTTAGTTGAGGATGAATACCTTGAAATCGGGCAATTGCGCGAGAAAGCCATGGAATTCATTGACAACAATGGTGACAGATCATGTGACTATTGTAAAGGCTACGGAATGTCGATCAGTTCAGATAACCCTGACAAAGCGGTTATTTCTTTGCAAAATGATCGTGGTACTTCTTATGGAATGTATGTGAAAGTTCAGAACGAACTTATCGCTGCCTACGAAGATTTACGCGACGAGTATGCAGAGAGTGAATATGGTCGCAGTTACCGTGAAATGGATTCTGAAGAGGACCGTGAGATCATTAAAGAAATCAAGACTTCTTACCCTCAGAAAATATCTGAGGCAGAACCGTTAAATATTGGTGGATAATGGCAGTACTTAAGAAAAAGAAGGATAAAGCTTTGCCCGCGATGAATACGTCGGCGCTTCCTGATATTGTTTTTATGTTGTTGTTCTTCTTTATGGTTGCTACGGTAATGCGTGAAGTTGATCTGAAGGTGGCAGTAAACAAACCTCAGGCTACGGAAATCCAAAAGCTGGAGCGTAAGTCATTAGTGACCTACATCTATGCTGGTGCGCCTAGTAAGAAATACCAAGATAAGTTTGGGAAATCACCACGTATTCAATTGAATGATTCTTTTGCTACATTGGATGATGTTCAAGCCTTTGTTATTTCGGAACGCGAGACCAAGTCTGAAGAAGAGCGTCCATTAATGACGATGAGTATCAAAGCTGATAGATCTGTGAAAATGGGTCTCATATCAGATATCAAATTGCAATTGCGCAAGGCGCAAGCGTTGAAAATTAATTACAGTTCACTGCAGCCTAAAAACGTTGATGCGCTTTACAGCTCAGAGAACTAGCAAAACATTATTGTAAATTAAAAAAGCCGATCCCACTGGGATCGGCTTTTTTGTTGCTCCATTTTTTATTGGACTTGTTGTTACTTGAAATCACGTTACATCCTTAACGCAGCCAAGCGGTGTGTGACTGGTAGATGTTTCTGAGCCATAGAAGCCCCAATATGCAAGGAATTATGCCAAGAGCGGATATCCATGATCCAGCAACTACGGAGGTATCTGGGAGCACGCCATTGTTTATATAAGCACTTCCTAAAGCAAACGAATTATTTATAGCATGCAGCAATATAGGTGCCCATAGTGATCCTGTCCAGATTCTTACGAAGCCAAAAGTGAGGCCCATAAAAAAAATGGGCAGCATGCTTAATGGTTGTTGGTGGGCAAAAGCAAAGCAAAGAGCGCTTAGGATTACTGCTGTCGGTGCGCCGAAGTTGCTGTGTAAAATCTTTTGTAAAACACCACGGAAGAAAAGCTCTTCACCAAAGGCGGGGATAACAACCATGACCATAACATTTGCCGCTAAAACCGATAGTGTCATCTCCGAGAGGAGTGTAGTGAGTGTGCTTGTCATCTGGTTTTCTTGTACGATTAACGTATCCGCCCAAGGGTAGTCTGGAAGCATATGGTTAACATGTGATAGAAGGTCTATCGCAAAGAAGGAACCTACGGCAACCAGTATGAGTGCTAAAAAAGTAAAGTATGTAGGAGGAAGGTTCTTTGCATTCTTTCGAGCATGTGGAGCAGACGAATAAGTGGGGAGTGTATTTAAGCCTAAAAAAGCTGCGGGTGTACTGGATGCGTGCTGTGCTAAAAAGAGTGGCGGCATCAGAAAAAGTCCAATAGATATAGAGAGTTGTAGCCAGCGCATCCCAGTAGCACTCGCTAATCCAAAGGTACTTTTAACAAAAGTCATTCCTATTCCGCCAAAGAAAAACAAGGAGACCATGGTGATTAATATAAAAACCATCATAGTTCTTGCAGTTCCCCACTCAAGTGTCTTGTCAGTGTCGCCCATCTGGTTGTATTTTTGCACTATGGTAAAGATAGGCGATATTGAATTAGGTGAGTTTCCATTACTCCTTGCTCCTATGGAGGATGTGAGTGATCCACCCTTTCGTAAGTTGTGCAAGGATCACGGCGCAGATGTTATGTACACTGAATTCATCTCTTCTGAAGGACTTATTCGTGACGCTGCGAAGAGTGTGAAGAAGCTGGATTTTTATGAGTATGAGCGTCCCCTGGGGATTCAAATATTCGGGAATGAGATTGACAGTATGCGTCAGGCTGCTGCCATATGTGAGGAATCTAATCCGGATATTATTGACATAAATTATGGTTGTCCCGTTAAGAATGTTGCTTGTAAAGGTGCTGGGGCCGGAATTCTGCAAGACATTCCTAAAATGGTTAAAATGACTGCGGAGATCGTCAAGGCAGTGAATAAGCCAGTCACTGTTAAGACTAGATTGGGTTGGGATGAGAACTCTAAGTACATCGTTGAAGTTGCAGAGCGTTTGCAAGATGTGGGAATTCAGGCCATTTCTATTCACGGTCGTACCAGAAAGCAGATGTATAAAGGGGAAGCCGATTGGAGCTTGATCGCAGAGACCAAGAATAATCCTCGACTTCACATTCCTGTTTTTGGGAATGGAGATGTAGACAGTGGTCCAAAAGCTTTAGAGTATAGAAATAAGTATGGTGTGGATGGTATCATGATTGGCCGAGCGAGTATCGGGTATCCATGGATATTTGACGATATAAAGCATTACTTCGCTCACGGCACGGAACGTGCTAAGCCCACTGTTCAAGAGCGAGTTGCTGCTGCACGGGAACATTTTGAGCTCAGTCTTATGTGGAAAGAAGAGCGCTACGCGATCATGGAAACGAGAAAGCACTATACAAACTACTTCCGAGGACTGACCCACTTTAAACCTTATAGATCGAGGTTAGTGACCATTGAGAATCCTGCAGAGGTATTATCAACTTTAAACGAAATTGAGCAAGAATATATTTCCAAATACGGAAATGTACAGGAATTGGGTGATCTCAATAACCTTCAGTATGGCAAAACCGAGGAGAAGCAGATCATTGTTTAATTACAGCAACGTTTCTTGTCGCCCATGCGCTGAGTACTGTTCCAATGCTAAGCACAATAGCGGAGGTTAAGGCCAGATGTTCTATAGTTAGCTGAACAGGATAATACTCTCGAATGTAACCCGATCCTAGAGGTACAATGCCTACATATTTCTGTAACAATATAACAAGGGTTCCAAGCGTTAATCCAGCCAACCAGCCAGAGGCTACAATGAGCATTCCGTTTTTAAAGAAGACACCTCGAAGCTGTTTTTCTGATGTCCCCATAGACCATAGAGTTCTGATGTCCGATTTCTTTTCTAATGCGATGATGGTCAAAGCAGATACAACACCAAAACTAGCCAACACCACTACGAAAGATAAAATGGCTAAAACAACAAGCCGTTCCGAGCGCATCACCTTGAAGAGCGTGGCTTCTTGTTCGAGCGTATTGGCTATAACGACACGATCGCCGAAGTAGTTTTCTAACGTTTTTCGCAGCTTCTTTTCTTCGCTAGAGTGAAACTCGAAATAAGAGGGCACTGTAGCGCCCGTAAATTCCCTTACCCATTTTTCAGGCGCAATTACATATTGTTGATCGTAGTCAGGTTGTATGGAGTGCACACCATTTGCAAATACAGTAACAGCATCAATAGCGTTGGAAAGATTCAGTGCCGTTGTTTTCGTAGTGACTTTGGGTAAATATACCGAGATGATGGGAGGTGGGTTTGTGCTTGAGATGCCAAGATGGTAGGCAACTCCTGAACCTAGACTAAGAGTATGGCTACCAAGGTCGAGACCAGGATCTGCCTGAGTGATTAGATGATCTTGTATTTTATGAGCGTCATTATAAGCTTCAGGGACACCAAGTAGATAGGCGATGTGCTGATTGTCCCCATAGGTTAAGAGTACTCTTTTTTTGTAAACAGGAATGACCTTTGTCTCGGGAAAATCGGACTTTAAACGAGCTAAAAATAAGGAGTCAGTAGCATTAAGCTTGAGATGAGGACCATGTACAGGGCTTAGTTTTAAATCCGCGTTGGCATCTTCAAACTGTTCCGATATGAGTTCTTCTAAACCTGCAAAAGCACTTAGAACTATCGTCATTGCGGCGGTTCCTAATGCCAAGCCAAATAACGCGGTTAGTGACATTAACCTTATGGCTCCGAGCTTACCTAGGGAGAAAAAATATTTTCTAGCGAGAAATGTAGAAAAGGAGCCCAATTGTGAAATTATAGTATTGGGCTCTCGCCTTCACCGCGCAATAGACGGTCAATATTCTCTTCATACTCTAAGCTATCGTCCACAAAGACGACAAGGTTAGGCACCACTCTCAACTGGCGACCTACGCTGTGTCCTAATGCACCCCGGAGTTTTGCATTGTTTACGTTGAGGAATTTCTCTACTTCTTGGGTCATTGAAATTGGAAAAATACTGACATAGATTTTTGCCACACCCAGATCAGGACTTACACGTACTTTAGAGACGCTCAGTAAGGTTCCTGCAAAATGCTCACGGGCCAAATCTTGCAAAATAGTCGCCATTTCCTTTTGAAGAAGTTTGGCAATTTTAAGTTGTCTTGTGCTTTCCATAGGTGCAAATTTACGCATTGACATCTAAGCACTACCTTCGTTATGAATCAATTCCACAGATGAAGTCATTTTTACGCATTCTCCAGTCCGTAAAGCCCTACATGGGCCTTGTGATTTTAGCAGCCTTTTTTAATCTTCTGACGGTTGTTTTTAGCATTGGCTCTGTGGGTTCGCTGATTCCAATACTGAATTTAATATTTGAAACCCCCGGAACCGAGTTAGGTGAAGCCGCTGTATGGAAAGCAAAGCTTGCCGCTATGGTGCAATCACACAAGCTGGAGAATGGATCGTTAGAGACCTTAAAGCTGGTCATTTTTGGTACGACCATATTATTTATTCTAAAAAATCTTTCTCGCTATGCAGCACTATGGCTGATGGCACCTGTTCGAAACGGAGTGGTCGCTCATTACAAGGAAGCGCTACATAGAAAATGGTTGGTCATATCCTTAAGAGCGCATGGCAAAGAGCAAAAAGGTGATCTATTGACAAGAGCTACCGCGGATTTAAATGAGATTGAATGGTCCATGCTCAAGGGAATGGAAGGTTTTGTTCGTGATCCTTTGATGATTATTGGAACCTTGATCGTCCTATTTACGATGAGTCCGGTACTGACGGGTTTAGCCATTGCCATAATACCTATTTCTGGTGGTCTCATTGCCACGGTAGGTAGAAGTTTGAAGCGTAGTGCTAAGAAGGCACAAGAAGAATTGGGCCAAAACACTTCTTTATTGGAAGAAGCATTAAGTAATGTTGCTATTGTACAGGGGTTCGTGGCTAACGAGGCCTTTAGAAGACGTTACGAGCTGAGCCTAGAGAATTGGCGCAAACATATGATTAGCGTCTTTAGAAAGCGCGATTTAAGCTCTCCCATAGCGGAGATTTTAGGCGTGGGTGTGTTGTTGGTGGTCTTGTACTTGGGAGGAAAAGAAGTTCTTGAAGGAAATAAATTAACCGGTGGAGAATTGGTTGCTTTTATTGTTCTTTTTTACCAATTAATACCCGCATTTAAAAACCTCACGAATGCACTTTACGACATTCAAAAAGGAAACGCTAGCGCGAACAGAATATTAGAGGTCATAGACATGCCAGAACCTAAGCAGGGATCTGTTCAGCCTTCTGAAGATATGTGGAGTAAGGGGCTATGGTTTGATGAAGTATATTTCAGTTACGACGGAGAAGTACAAGCGCTCAATGGAATAAATATTAAAATCGACCCAGGAAAAACTACGGCATTGGTAGGCCCTTCCGGTGGAGGTAAAACTACTTTATTACACCTGATGGCAGGGTTTGATCAACCTTCGAAAGGCTTCATTAAATTAGGAGATACGGTCTTGGAAAACTTGTTATTAGATAGCTATCGTAAGGAATTAGGTTGGGTTCCTCAGCACGCTATGTTATTTAACGATACAGTCGCCTTTAACGTGAGTATGTCTCTGACTCCTGATATGGAAGGAGTTGATAAAGCACTAGAAGCTGCCCAATGCATGGATTTTGTATCTAACCTGAAGCCGGGTGCGTTTATAGGGGAAGGTGGTAAGAACTTAAGTGGTGGCCAGCGCCAGCGCCTTTGTATTGCACGTGCTTTTTATGTCAATCCCACTTTGCTGCTATTGGATGAAGCTACCGCTGCATTGGATAATGAAAGTGAAGCTCGAGTTCAAAATGCGCTTGAATCCTTAATGAAGGAGAGAACAACGGTAGTAGTAGCTCACAGACTGAGCACGGTACAGCGAGCAGATACCATTGTTTACATTGATCAGGGACGTGTGGTAGAGCAGGGTTCACACCTGGAGCTGATGGCCAAAGAAGGCAAGTACGCGTCGCTTGTGGCGCTTGGAATACTTTCAACGGAAGAATAAATGGAGCACTTAACTAATATTGAACACTTAGGAATCGCAGTGAAGTCTTTAGAGGAAGGCAATGCTTTATACACGAAAATTCTAGGTACACCACCCTACAAGCAAGAAGACGTAGTGGCTGAAGGTGTGCGTACAAGTTTTTTTAAAGTAGGTTCTACTAAAATCGAATTACTTGAAGCTGCGCATGCAGAAAGTCCTATCGCAAAGTTTATTGAGAAGCGAGGAGAGGGCTTACATCATGTGGCTTATGCAGTAGATAATATCAAAGCTGAGATGGCTCGTTTATCTCAAGAAGGCTTTAGGTTACTAAACGAAGAGCCTAAGGAAGGTGCAGACAATAAATGGGTATGTTTCTTACACCCCAAGGATACTGGGGGCACTCTTATTGAGCTTTGCCAAGACCGCACGTAGTTCACGTTCTAAATCTCCTTCATGTATGTTAAACTGCCAGGTATGAATACCCAGCGCTTCCGCGGCAACTAGGTTAGCAGGGGTGTCATCAATAAAGAGTACTTCTTCTGGCACGGCTTCCATCTTTTCAAGAACATGCTCAAAGTAATTGGCATTGGGTTTTCTCATGCCCATTTGGTAGGAAAGGAAAAGTCTATCGAATTGATGAGTGAATGCATGCCAAAGAAATGATCCTGCTGTTTTTTGTATGGCCTTGATATGTGCCTCATTAGTGTTGCTCACTAAACACGTAGCATAATTTCTGGAAAGGTTTCGAAGGAATAATGTATCATCGTTCAATTCTCCTAATAACGCATCCCAACCAATCTCAACTGCACGAGAACTTTGTAGGTATTTACAACTTACCGCGATATTTTGAAAAAATTGTTGGGTCGTTAACGCACCTATTTCATAATCCTCATTCAAGATTTGAAAATCAGATTTAGATAATTGTACTCCTCGTTTCTCAAAGCTCTCCTGTGTCCTCTCAGGAAATATAGGAATGAAGATATTACCGAAATCGAACCAAATTTGCTTAATCATTAACCTTGGTTATGAGTTGTTTATGCTTTGAACAAACAGATGCGAAATTGCTAATCGATGAGATGAATCACACCTCTAAGCTCCACGGTATTACCTACAGCTATTGATCCGCATCGTGCCAAGATAAAGTAAACTCCTGGTGCAGCATCAGACCCTTTTACCATCCCGTTCCAAGTTGCGCTCAAGTCGCTTGTGACGAAGACTTCTTGTCCCCATCTGTTAAAAACCGACCATTCCGCCCAGTCTGCGTTTTGGATGCTTGGCTTATAACGGTCATTTATTCCATCAGCGTTTGGAGTGAAAAAATTGGGCAAACTCATTGTTGCACTATCAATAGGTGGTGGTGGCGGCGGTGGTGCAACATATTCGGTTCCATAGATATTGTCGAAATAAATGACCCTATCCTCCGGACGTCCAGTGAAATCGGGGAAAATCACCATCTGGTCATAAGTATTTCCTATGTGCGCACTGAAGTCAAATTCAATCTGCTCCCATTGATTGACGAGCGTATTGGCAATCTTTATTTCTCCTAAGGACCAATTATCATAGCGAACCAACTTAATTCCCACGTCGCTAATTGTAGTTTTATAAACCATAATTCGTATAATTTTATTCGAATTATTTATAGTCCAACTTCCGATATCTGACCCATGCTGGGTTTCACATCCTGCAAAGGCTTGACCGTACTGCATAGCTTCAAAACGAGCAACGTTTGGACTCGTATTGATTCCTGTTGTATCGGGATTGGCGACTACTTGTAATGGCGGATTGAAATCATTTTCAAAGACCTTCCAGTTCCATGTTGATCCGAAACCATTTGGCTCAAAGTCAACTGGAGCATTTTGAGCACTGAGAATACCTGAAAAAAATAATACCTGTCTCTTATACACATCTCCGAGCCCACG
>OJIV01000115.1_pt1 | contig 34681 bp, 30 predicted proteins | sample 1595861 | NCBI WGS metagenome assembly OJIV01 (sample SAMN05416883, study PRJEB24817) | seawater metagenome | isolation source: Sea water | place: Canada:Atlantic | collected 2013-11
AGATTTCTGCCTGTCTCGTGGGCTCGGAGATGTGTATAAGAGACAGATTATGAAGTGTATGTTTTTTGGAATGAAGACAATCGATCTTTAGTTAAAAAAATTGATAATTGTGGAATATTTTTTGCATTACCAATAAATAATATAAATATTTTAAATTATATTTCTACAAATATTCAAGAACTACAAGAACTGGTAAAACAATACGAATTGGAGGCTCCTAAAAATCAAGTAGTAAAAGATATTTCCATTCATCCCTGTCAAACGATGTTTCAATTTAATGTTGATGATCAATCCTTTGGTCAAACTTATAATTTGTTTCAATTAACAACAGATGCTTCCAACAAAAATATTAATTTTGACTATAATAATAATTTGAAGATTGTTGCACTTGAAAATCTTTTGAATGAAGAAATTAAATCGATCGAATCCAAGTTTAGACGAGAATTATAGGATAAAAAATATAGCTACTATGACAATAGATTTGCGAAGTGATACAGTTACTAAACCTACTCAAGGTATGCTTGATGCGATAATGACCGCTCAAACCGGAGATGATGTTTACAAGGAAGATCCATCTGTTAATGAATTGGAAAGAAGGTTTGCCGAAACATTTGATATGGAAACTGCTTTGTTTTTTCCAACAGGTTCTATGTCTAATCAAGCAGCTATAAAATTACACACGCAACCAGGAGATCAATTAATTTGTGATAAATGGGCCCATGTTTATAATTATGAGGCTGGTGGTGCTGCATTTAATAGTGGAGTTACTTGTAATTTAATTGATGGAGAACGTGGAATGATAACTGCAAAAGCAATTGAAGCGGGGATCAGTCCTATTTCAAATTATCACACCGCAAATACAACTTTAGTTTGTTTAGAGAATACCACCAATAAAGGGGGTGGAGCTTGTTATGATTTTAATGAATTTAAAAAAGTAAGACAGGTTTGTGATGATTATGGATTGGGCTTGCACCTAGATGGTGCTCGATTAATGAATGCTATTGTTGCAAAAAATGAAGATCCTAAAGATTATGGTAAGACTTTCGATTCTATTTCAATTTGTTTAAGTAAAGGCTTGGGAACTCCTATGGGAACAATTTTATTAGGGACTAATGACCTTATGAAACGGTCGATAAGAATTCGTAAAATATTAGGAGGAGCAATGCGACAAATAGGGTTGATGGCCGCAGCGGGTTTATATGCATTAGACCATCAAGTAGACCGTTTAGCGTTGGACCATGAAAAGGCTAAAGAAATAGCAAGAACTTTGGAGGGGGTTTCTTTTGTAAAAAATGTAGAACCTACAGAAACCAATATTGTTATTTTTAATGTAGTGGATGAATTATCAAAAGACAAGTTTGTAAACGATATGCTGCTAAAGCACATTAAAATTAGTGATATGGGTCAGGGAAAATTGCGGATGGTAACTCATTTGGATTATTCAGATGCGATGCATGAAATCGTATTAGAAGCCATTAATAATTATCAGTTTTAGAACAGATCCATTCTGAAATTTTTCGATATTATTTTTCTAAAGGCAAGATCGAACCTGTTTTGTTAATTTAATTAACTTGAACTTCATTTAGTACAATCATAATCTTTGTAAAACTTTCAACCAAATAACAATATTTAAATTTAAACAGAATCAGTATATTGTAATCAAACTCATTAATAAATTCAAGATGAAAAAAACAATCATTATTTCGATGGTAAGCCTTATTTTTGCCACCTCTTGTAAAAACGAAGAACATTCAAAAAAAAATATGGATATAAAAGCTCCAAAAGCAGAAAAGATTGAAAAGCATTTAGAAAAGCATGGTGATGTGAGAATCGATAATTATTATTGGTTAAATCAGCGTGAAAATGAAGAGGTAATAGATTATTTGGAACGTGAAAATGATTATTACGAAAAGAAAACAGCCCATACAAATGATTTTCAAAAGGATTTGTTTGAGGAAATGAAAAGCCGAATCAAGGAAGATGATGAATCTGTACCTTATAAATATAACGGCTATTATTACATTACAAAATTCGAAACAGGAAAGGATTATCCAATTTATACCCGAAAAAAAGATAGCTTGGGAGCCGCTGAAGAATTATTGTTTAATGTAAATGAGATGGCTGAGGGGCATTCGTATTATAGTTTATCTGGTTTAAATGTCAGTCCTGATAATACAAAAGTTTCGTTTGGAGTAGATACCCTAAGCAGAAGAAATTATACCATTTATATAAAAGATTTGCTAACCGGAGAATTATTGGATGAAAACATTCCACTTACTACCGGCGGTGCTACTTGGGCAAATGATAATAAGACCTTGTTTTATACTCAAAATGATGAACAAACATTGCGTTCAAATAAAATATTTAGACATCGTTTAGGGTCTTCAGTAGAAAAAGATGAGTTAATTTTTACGGAAGATGATGACACATTTGGAACCTTTGTTTATAAAACAAAGTCTAATAAGTTTATTGTAATTGGTAGTTATAGTACGCTAAGCTCTGCATATAGAATACTTAATGCCGATACTCCTTTTGACGATTTTAAAATATTTCAGCCTAGGGTTAGAGGATTGGAATATACTATTTCTCATTACGATGACTCCTTTTATGTGTTAACTAATAAAGACGGAGCTACTAACTTTAAATTAATGAAGACTCCAGATAGCCAAACAACGACGGATAATTGGGTGGATATGATCCCACATCGGGAAGATGTTCTATTAGAAGATATAGAGATATTTAAAGATTATTATGTAATCACTGAAAGAAAGAACGGATTAAATAAAATTAAAATTATAGCATGGGATGGAACAAATGAGTATTATTTGCCTTTCGAAAATGAAACCTATACCGCCTATCCATCTGTCAATCCAGAATTTGATTCCAAGGTGCTTCGTTATGTTTATAACTCTTTAACAACTCCTTCATCCATAATTGATTTTAATATGGAAACAAAAGAACAAAAAGTATTAAAGGAAGCAGAAGTATTAGGAGGAGATTTTAATAAAAATAATTACGATTCAAAAAGAGTATGGGCTACTGCTGAAGACGGTACAAAAATACCTGTTTCGATGGTCTATAGAAAAGGAATGAAAATGAATGGAAAAAATCCATTATTATTATATGCTTATGGTTCATACGGAAGTACGGTAGACCCTTATTTCTCAACAGTTAGGCTAAGTTTGTTAGACCGAGGGTTTATTTTTGCGATTGCGCATGTTAGGGGTAGTGAGTATTTAGGAAGAAACTGGTATGAAGATGGAAAGTTATTTAATAAAAAAAATACCTTTACTGATTTTGTAGATGTTTCAAAATATTTAATTGAAGAAAAATATACTTCTTCAGATCATTTATATGCAAATGGAGGATCCGCAGGTGGTTTGCTAATGGGGGCAATCACCAATATGGCACCTGAACTCTATAATGGGGTTATAGCTGCAGTTCCTTTTGTAGATGTAACTACAACGATGTTGGATGACACAATTCCGCTAACCACTGGTGAATATGACGAGTGGGGAAACCCCAATGAAAAAGAATATTATAAATACATGACTTCTTATTCTCCTTACGACCAAGTAGCGGAAAAGGCATATCCTAATTTACTTGTAACAACAGGCTTGCATGATTCTCAAGTACAATATTGGGAACCAGCTAAGTGGGTTGCTAAGTTAAGAGATATGAAAACTGACGATAATTTGTTATTGCTTCATATTAATATGGATGCTGGTCATGGTGGTGCTTCTGGACGTTTTAATGCCTTAAAAAAGTACGCTAGATCATATGCTTTTTTATTAGATTTAGAAGGTATTAAGGACTAGTTAATATTTTTATTGTAAATTTGTTACGTTAAAAAACAATGATTTTTAATCATATCTTTAAAAAGAGATCGCTTGTATGAAAGAAGATTTAAATGTCTATGACAATATGTTAGCACTTATAGGAAATACTCCTTTAATTAAGCTTAACAAGATTACTTCTAAATTTAAAGGTACCTTCTATGCAAAAGTAGAGGGTTTCAATCCAGGGCATTCTTCTAAAGACAGAATTGCACTGTATATTATTGAAGAAGCCGAAAGAAAAGGAATTTTAAAACCCGGCGATACTATTATTGAAACTACCAGTGGTAATACTGGATTTAGTTTAGCGATGGTAAGTATTATAAAAGGCTATAAATGTATACTAGCGGTAAGTTCAAAATCATCTCCAGATAAAATTGACATGCTTAAAACAATGGGAGCAGAGGTTTATGTTTGCCCGGCTCATGTTCCTGCTGATGATCCAAAATCGTATTACGAAGTAGCTAAGAGATTACATAAAGAAACAAAAGATTCTATATATATCAATCAATATTTTAATGAATTAAATATTGAAGCACATTACAATTCTACAGGTCCAGAAATTTGGAAACAAACAGAAGGTAAAATTACTCACCTAGTTGCATGTAGTGGTACGGGTGGTACAATATCTGGAATTGCTCGTTATTTAAAAGAACAAAGTAGTGAGGTAACTATTATTGGTATTGATGCATACGGTTCAGTGCTAAAAAAATACCATGAAACCAAAGAATTTGACAAAGGTGAAATATACCCTTATCGAATTGAAGGATTGGGTAAAAACTTAATTCCATCTGCAACAGATTTTGATCAGATTGATCGTTTTGTAAAAGTAACTGATGAAGGAAGTGCTCATGCCGCCAGAGAAATTGCTAGTAATGAAGGATTATTTGTTGGGTATACAAGTGGAGCTACCATCGAAGGTTTAAAAATACTTAATAAGGAAGAGGTTTTTGATAAAGACAGTGTTGTCGTAGTCGTTTTTCCTGATCATGGCTCCCGTTATATGAGTAAAGTATACAGTGATAAATGGATGGAACAACAAGGCTTTTTTGACAATAAAAAAACAGATGTTTCAGAAATTAACTACGTGAAATAATATATTAATTATATAGATAATTATAAAGCCACTATTTATAGTGGCTTTTTTGATGTCAATTTCTTACAAAAAAGTTGATGGTCATATAGTAAAAAAGCAGTATTTTTGTATATACACTTAAACTTACTAAAATGGCGAAAGATTTATTCGATAAGATATATAAGAGCAAGGGGCCTTTAGGAAAATGGGCAGAAGTAGCGGAAGGTTATTTTGTGTTTCCTAAATTAGAAGGACCAATTTCTAACCGCATGAAATTCCAAGGGAAAGAAGTAATTACTTGGAGTATCAACGATTATCTTGGATTAGCAAATCACCCAGAGGTAAGAAAAGTCGATGCTGAGGCAGGTATTAAATATGGTTCTGCTTACCCAATGGGTGCTAGAATGATGAGTGGTCATACAGACCTTCATGATCAATTACAAGATGAGTTAGCAGAATTTGTAAATAAAGAAGCTGCTTATTTATTAAATTTTGGCTACCAAGGGATTGTATCTTCTATTGATGCTTTAGTTTCAAAAGACGATGTAATTGTCTATGATGTTGATGCGCATGCATGTATTATAGATGGAGTTCGTTTGCACTTAGGAAAGCGTTTTACTTATAAGCATAATGACTTAGAAAGCATTGAAAAAAACCTTCAACGAGCTACTAAAATGGCGAAAGTAAGTGGTGGAGGTATTCTATTAATTTCAGAAGGAGTTTTCGGAATGCGTGGAGAACAAGGAAGATTAAAAGAAATTGTTGCTCTTAAGAAAAAGTATAACTTTCGATTGTTTGTAGACGATGCGCACGGTTTTGGTACCCTAGGTAAAACTGGAGCTGGAGCTGGAGAAGAACAAGGAGTGCAAGACGATATTGATATCTATTTTGCAACCTTTGCAAAGTCTATGGCGAGTACAGGTGCTTTTATTGCTGCTGAAGAAGAAATAATCAACTACTTAAAATACAATATGCGTTCACAAATGTTTGCTAAATCTTTGCAAATGCAGTTAGTAGTTGGAGCATTAAAACGTTTGGATATGTTGCGTACGATGCCAGAGTTAAAAGACAAGCTCTGGGAAAATGTAAGAGCATTACAAGGAGGTCTTAAAGAAAGAGGATTTGACATCGGAACTACACAATCTTGTGTAACTCCTGTTTATCTTAAAGGCTCTGTACCTGAAGCTATGGCATTGGTAAAAGATTTACGCGAAAATCATGGAATTTTCTGTTCTATTGTTGTGTACCCAGTAATTCCGAAAGGACTTATATTATTGCGTATGATTCCAACAACTACCCATACTTTAGAAGATGTTGATTTAACATTAAAGGCGTTTTCAGCAATAAGAGAACGACTAGAAAATGGTACTTATAAAAGACTTTCTGCTGCAGTTGCTGCTGCTTTTGGAGAGTAGTTTTTATTTATTTTGGTTCTATAATAAGAAAAATTGCAGTGCTGTCACCAATATTTAGTACTTCATGCCATTTGGTGCCTTTACTGTTAAAATAACTGCCAGTTTCCACCTTAATTTCTCTTGTACCCGTGGTATCTTTTATTCTAAAAGTACTTCCAGCAAGAGTATATCCAAAGTGTGGTAGGTGAAAATGACGTTCATGACCAACACCAGGAGCAAAAGTACATTTTAGGATTCTTTGCGATGTGTTATCTTCTAATAATTCGCACACACTTTCTCCTTTCCATCCTGCAATTAATGGATCTGGAAGTGATGAGTCCGGTTTACAGGAAATAAAAAATAGCACCAAATAAATTAAGTAATTCTGTTTTTTAAAAAACATCTGTATGTGTTATAGTTGAATTCTGAAAGTACTTCGTTCCTTATGTTTTACAGGACTGTTATCCTTCCATAATTGCTGTACAGCAATATTTTCTTCAAGTTCAGGATTGGTTTCTGTTTGAACAATTCCTTTTTTCCTGAAAATAGCACCCATTTCTTCAAATATTATTGCCGTAACCCCTTTTCCTTGATATTCTGGATCAACCCCAATCAAATAAAATGCAGCTGTATCATTCTTTTTTTGAGCCATCATTAAATGATACCATCCAAAAGGGAATAAAGAACCATTAGCCTTTTTTAACGCTTTTGAAAATGAGGGCATTACTATGGAGAAGGCGATTAAATTTTTATTTTTATCCAAAATACAAGTAATGTATTCTGGATTGATAAAATTAAAATATTTTTCTTTATAATGATCTATTTGGTATTGTTGTATAGGAACAAAAGTTTGCAGTGAATTATAAGTTTTATTTAATAATTCAAACATGTCATCTACATAAGGTAATATGCTTTTCTTTTTTTTAAATCGAATTACTTCTAAACTATATTTCTCTTTAATAATACTTGAAAATCTTTTAACTTTAGCAGAAGTTTCACTGGGATTATACAATTTAAATTCTACCCAAGTTGCTTGTTTTTCGTAACCTAAAGTCTTTAAATGTGCTGCATAATAGGGGTATTGATACCAGGTGATCATTGTATTTAATTCCTCATAGCCATAGGTTAAGATTCCAGCTTTTTCCATATTAGAAAAACCGACAGGGCCCTCTGCATATTCAAGATTGTTCTCTTTGCCAATATCGTATGCCTTTTGCAATAATGCTTTGGTTACGGCTATGTCATCAATCATATCTAACCAACCAAATCTCACTTTTTTCTTCCGGAGTTCGTTGATTTCAATATGATTAATAATAACCGCAATGCGGCCCACAATTTTACCTTCTTTATAAGCTAGAAAATAAGTTGCTTCTGCATTTTTAAAAACAGGGTTATTAACCTTATCTAAGGTTTCCATCTCATCCTTGGTGAGTGGTGGTACCCAGTATTTACAATCTTTATATAAATCGAAAGGAAATTTTACGAATTGTAATAATTTCTTTTTCGATGTTATTTCTTTTACGTCAATCATAAAATATTAATGCTAATTTAATCCATCAGCTTCTGTATCTAGATTATTTTTTCGTTTACTTTTTTTATTCTTTGTTTTCTTTTTCGTACTATTTTTTTCTTTTTTTTTCTTTTCTCTACCAGCCTTGCCTTTATCTTCTATATATTCATCTTTTTTATGCATGTCAAATCTATAAGAAACACCAAATCTACCATATAATCTAGACGGAGTGTCTTTAAAATTTAATAAGATAGATGCATCTATTTGAAAATTTTTATTTACTAAATAGGTGGCACCACCCCTAAATAGTTGATCTGCATAAAAATCACTTTTTATCCCTTGATTTTCTATAAAAGCAGCTAGTTTGGCATTGAATGTATGTGTTAAGGTTAAAATATAAGAATAGGATTTTTCATCCAGTGTAAATCGTTCACCGATAAGATTGATGATAAAAACCCAACTTCCCCAATTGTTTTGAGTCGCAATCGCAACTGTTGGGCTTATCTCCATTCCAGTTTCTACCTCTTCATTAAATAGAGTTAATTGAGTGTCAGGAATATGGGTTAAAGGGTTATCTGCTTGATCAAAATTTGCTCCAGCATAAATAGACATAGCTGGAATTAAATCCTTCCAGTGAAAACCATTATTAGCTTTCCAACTATATAGATTTGGTTTTTCTAAAGCTTTTTTACGGTAGGGATCAAAAAATAAATATTTTGCTCCTAAGGTATTAGAGTTAAAATTACGTTCGGTATAAGTGCTTTGACTTTCTAACAATGTTTTTGAATTGGACTGATAGGCCCCAATTAAACTAATTTCTAATTCTTCTTTCCAGACTCCATATCTTATTTCATAATCAATAATAAAAGCGCTGGTTTCTGTATTTAAAAGGGAATGCTCTTCTTTACCCAACCCAAAACCTGCTTCAAATTGAAGGATTTGTTTACCTACCGAAAAAGCTCCTTGAGAGAAACCAGGTCTGTTGGAGTTGATCGTCTCCGTATATTGAGCAAATAGAGATAAATAACTGAATAATAAAAGAAAAAATATTCCAGTTTGTTTAATTTTCATAGGATATTCGGTTAAACTCAAAGATATAAATTTATCATTTATTTAATAGTAGTTTTTCTTAAATTATATATTCTATTTGTATTTTTGAGCATACTTTAATGATTGCTATGAATTCCTTTTTACAAACGATATTAATTATACTTCTGGTATACTATGGTTTAAAAATTGTTTTTAAATTTTTTAAGCCATATTTGATAAAATATATTGCAAAAAAAGCGAGTGATCGCTTCGGGCAACCTTTTGGGAATGATCCTTTTAATAATACTTCTAGAAAAAAAGAGGATGAGGGTGTAATTAGTATTGATAAATCAAATGCAAACACAAAAACATCCAATCCTAAAGTTGGTGAGTACGTAGATTATGAAGAGCTGGAGTAACTATAAATATGTTCTCATCTTATTTATTTAAAGGAACTGCATAATTTTTCATAAATTACCCATTTATTATTTAAAATACATGATGCAGCGTTTATATAAATTTCTTCCCCATTTTATTGTTTTAGTTTTATTTGTGATCATTTCTTTGGCCTATTTTAGTCCAGTATTGCAAGGGAAAAAAATTTTTCAAAGTGATATTGTTCAATATACTGGAATGGCTAAACAGCAAAATGATTTTAGAAAATCAACTGGTAAAGAAACATATTGGACCAATGCTGCTTTTGGAGGAATGCCAACCTATCAATTAGGAGCGAAATATCCACACAACTACATTAAGAAATTAGACCTTAGGCTCCGTTTTTTACCTAGACCTGCAGATTATTTATTTCTGTACTTTATTGGGATGTATATTTTGTTTTTAGTTTTAAAACTAGATTATAAATTGGCATTCGTAGGTGCTTTAGCATTTGGGTTTTCCACCTATTTAATAATTATTTTGGGAGTGGGTCATAATGCTAAAGCCCATGCAATTGCCTACATGCCATTGGTATTAAGTGGAATATTATTAGCATTAAGAGGCAATTATTTAAAAGGATTTATACTAACTACAATTGCCATGGCTTTGGAATTGGTTGCCAATCACTTTCAAATGACTTATTATTTATTATTAGTAGTCTTAGTCATAGGTCTTGTTTATATGATCGACTCCTATAAAAAGAAAAAATTACCTATCTTTTTTAAAGGTGTAGGGGTTTTAGTGCTGGCGGTTGTTTTTGCTATTGGTCTTAATGCTACCAATATATTAGCAACCAAAGAATATGCCGACACGTCAACTCGTGGAAAAAGTGAATTGACTATCAACTCTGATGGAAGTTCTAAGGAAGCGAATAAAGGCCTAGATTATGATTATATAACAGAATATAGTTATGGAAAATTAGAAAGTTTTAATTTATTTATTCCAAGATTTATGGGAGGAGGCTCATCAGAACCTTTACCGGATAACCCTAAATCAATGAATGCTATTATGCAATTGGGTGCTTCTCCACAGGAGGCAAATCAAATTTTAAATCAAGTGCCTATGTATTGGGGAGATCAACCCATTGTTGCTGCACCTGCTTATATAGGAGCTATTATTGTTTTCTTGGCAATTCTTGCTTTGTTTTTAATTAAAGGCAAATTAAAATGGTGGTTAGTTACAGGTATTATATTGAGCTTACTCTTATCTTGGGGTAAAAATTTCAGCATGCTCACCGACTTTTTTATTGAATACATTCCATTATATAATAAATTTAGGGCAGTTTCATCGATACAGGTATTATTAGAATTATTAATGCCTATACTAGCTATTTTAGGCCTGCAACAGTTCTTTTTTAATAGCTCTATAACCTCCGAAAAAAAGAAAAAAGCCTTATCATATGCTAGCGGAATTACCGCTGGAATAGCTATTGTATTTATCTTATTTAAAGCTTCATTATTTAATTTTTCAAGTCCTTATGATTCTTATTTTATAAAAGATTTAGGTCCTAATTTTGTGGACGCTATGAAAGAAGACCGGATGACTTTATTCACTAAGGATGCCATTCGATCATTAGTTTTGGTTGTTTTGTCTGCCGGATTTTTATGGTTTTTCTTGAAAGCAAAATTAAAACAAGGAACAGCTATCGCATTATTTGCATTATTAATTTTAATCGATTTGGTTGGGGTTGATAGGCGTTATGTAAATAGCGATGATTTTGTAGTAGCTAGCGTTATGACGCATCCTTTTCAGGAAAATTTTGCAGATAAAGAAATTTTAAAAGATACAGATTACTTTCGTGTATACGATGTTACTTCAAGCCCTTTTAATAGTGGGCGAGCAAGTTTTTATCACAATGCTTTGGGAGGATATCACGCTGCAAAACCTGCTCGTATTCAGGATGTCGATAATTTTTATTTAAGTAAGGGAGCTATTGGAATTTTAAATATGATGAATGTTCGATATATCATTACCAAAGGTAAAGGTGGTACAAAAGTTCCTCAACGCAATCCCTATGCAAATGGACCAGCTTGGTTTGTAGAAAATGTAATGATCGCTGAAAACGCAAATGAAGAGTTGTTATTGCTTGATAGTTTGGATACAAAAAGAACCGCTATTATTCATCAAGAATTTTCCCAAAAATTACCTTTGGAAAATATAGAACGAGACTCGACAGCAACCATAACGTTAAAGAGTCATGCTCCTAATTATTTGGTATATGAATCCTCCACGGTATCTCCACAATTAGCACTTTTCTCTGAAGCTTATTATTCAAACGGTTGGAATGCCTATATAGATGGTCAACCAGTAACACATTTTAGAGCTAATTACCTGCTGCGTGCTATGAAAATACCAGAAGGTAACCATATCATTGAATATAAGTTTGAACCTGCAGTTGTTGCCATAGGAAGTAAAATTTCTTTAGCGACTAGCGCATTGTTTTTATTGGTATTGCTAGGGGCTATATTTTATAATTATAGAAAAAAAGAAACGCTCATCAATGAATAATAAACCATGAAAAGAGCACTTGTCATTACTTATTATTGGCCACCAGCAGGAGGTCCAGGTGTTCAAAGATGGCTTAAATTTGTTACTTATTTTAAAGAATTTGGAATTGAACCTGTAGTTTTTATTCCGGATAACCCTCATTATCCATTGCAGGATAAAAGTATTGTTTCTGAAATACCTGAAGGAATAGAAATAATTAGGTTTCCAATTAAAGAGCCTTATGGTTTTGCTAAAATGTTTTCAAACAAGAAAACGAACCAAGTAAGTAGTGGTATTATAACCAACAAGAATCAATCTGTTTTAGAAAAATTATTATTATGGATTCGAGGTAATTTCTTTATTCCAGATGCAAGAATAGGATGGGTAAAACCCGCTGTAGGCTTTTTGAAGGAGTATCTTGCTAAAAATGATATGGATATTGTTATAAGTTCAGGTCCTCCTCATAGTTTGCATTTAATTGGAATGGCATTAAAAGAGGAACTGGGAATAAAATGGGTAGCAGATTTTAGAGATCCTTGGACGACTATTCATTATCATCAATCACTTCGATTAAATAAAAGAGCTCAAAAAAAGCATTTAAAATTAGAATCTAAAGTATTAAATAATTCAGATTTAGTGGTGGTAACTAGCGCAAGAACTAAAAAAGAATTTCAAAAAACCACATCGGTACCTATCGAAGTTATTAGTAATGGATATGATATTTTAGAAAAAATAGAACCTAATTTAGATGCTCAATTTTCAATAGCCCATATTGGTTCTTTATTAACCAATAGAAATCCAGAATTATTGTGGGAAATTCTATCAGAATTAAAAGATGAAAACAAAGTGTTTTCTAAGAATTTGCTTATTAAATTAGTAGGGGCAGTAAGCGAGGATGTTTTAGAAAGCCTCGCAGTTTTTGGATTAACAGAAAATTATAAAACCTTGGGCTATGTTTCACATCAGGAAGCTATTCAAATTCAACATGATGCACAAGTATTATTATTAGTTGAAATGGACAGTCCAGAAACTAAATCTATTATTCCTGGAAAATTGTTTGAATATGTTGCTGCAAATAGGCCTATATTGGCAATAGGACCTGATGGTAGTGATGTGGAAGGGATTCTAAAAGAAACGAATGCTGGAGTCTATTTTACGTATACTGAAAAAGAAAAATTAAAAAAACAGCTTCAATTTTATTACGAAGCTTACTCAAAAGCTAATTTAAATATTAACTCCCATAACACAGAACAATATAGTAGGAGGGAACTGACTAAAAGTTTAAGTAGTTTACTGTTAAATATTAAATAAAAAAACTCCCATTATACAGTTCTATATAAGAGAAGTTTCAAACTAACTAACCAAATTTTTATAATCCTCTCCCTCTTTTTTTTATTATATTCCTGCTAGCGATCATTTTACGATTACCAGCAGATTTTTCTGACGAATTTGATGCTATTCTTTTTGAACCATTTATGTTATTTACATACTTTGATGCTTTGTTAGTATTGCTATTTCTACTATGTTGATTTGTGTTTCTTTTAGTAGTATTCACAGAAGGTCTCGCATTTGCTGCTGGTTTAGAACTAATAACCGGTCTTGTATTTGAAACAGTTCTTGTACTAGCATTATTATTGTTTGTATTAGAGCTTTTTTTAGACCTTCTAGAAAGGCTATTACTTTCACTAGAATTATCTCTTCGAGAATTTTGAACTACAGCAGTATTTCTTCTGTTAGGCTTATAATCTTTGTTGACCTCAGATTTTCCAACTTTGTAATGATTTCTGCTTCCTGGTTTATTGAAATTTCTTCTACCATTTGCATAAGAAACATTTGATCTACCTCTGTTTGAATAATAATTATTATGCTCTTTATAACTATATCGAGTTGGGTGGTAATATCTTCTATATGGATAATCATAAACTACACAACTAGTATAAACAGGCCTAGTATAATATGCATGCCAAGGTCTATAAGTGTAATAAAAATTATAAGAGTTTATATATCCTGTACTATGCGTGTAATATCCGTAATAGTTATAATGTACATATAATCCACCTATACGAACAATGCGATTTCTATTATAATGTACTTGAATATCACCAGCTTGAGTAATTCGTCCAAACTCATCGTAATAAATGGGTATATTTTCTATTTGGATTACGCCTCCATAACAGTCATATTGTACAAACATTTCGTAATTATAACCAGAATTATAGCTAACATTTACAGTAGGTGAACTAATGATAACATTGGTATTATTGTAATTCCCTATATAAGTGAAATCAAATTGACCATCTGGAAAAACTGAAAACTCAACATTCTGCACCGTGAAGATGTAAGAATTACCATAATTTACAAAATTAGAATTGTAATTTACTGCTTGAGAGTTGGTGGAAGCAATCAAAGTATAAAAACTAATAAGAAAGATTCCGATTAAGAGTATGATTGCTTTTTTCATGATATTTGATTTAAATGTTAATATGATTATCATTAAACAACGACCGTGCCATAATTATAAATAACTGATTAACATAATGTAGAATAAAATATAGAAGGAGAGTGATAGTGTTTGGTAAAGTAAATGGTGGCTAGACATAAAATCCTCCTTCAATTAATATGAAGGCGGATTTTAACAACTAACCAACCAAAACTTATAATTTTATGAAAAGTATTACTATGTACTTTATGATGATGTATTTACAATCACCGTGCCAAAAAATAGGTTGATGTTGGTTTAGTATTAATTTAATAATAAATTTACGGGGGGAGTAACTAACTAAAGTTACTATAATTTCTCAGATAAATAAGTAGCTGTATAGGAGTTTTTGTTTTTAGCAACTTCTTCTGGAGTGCCTTCTATCATAAGTTTACCGCCTTTTTCACCGCCATCTTTTCCCAAATCAATAATATGATCTGCACATTTAATTAAATCAATATTATGTTCTACTACGATTACCGTATGACCTTTATCCAATAATGCGTAAAAGGATTTTAATAATTTATTTATGTCATGAAAATGTAAACCGGTAGTAGGTTCGTCAAATATAAAAAGTGTTTTTTCTTTGCTAGTCCCTTTTATTAAAAAAGATGCCAATTTAATTCGCTGTGCTTCACCACCCGAAAGGGTAGAAGAGCTTTGTCCTAATTGAACATAACCCAAACCTACCTCTTGTAAGGGTTGTAATTTAGCAGTGATTTTTTTTTCATCATTGCTTTTGAAAAAAGCAATAGCATCATCCACCGTCATCTGTAAAATATCGTGGATGCTTTTATCATAAAAGTGAACTTCTAAAACTTCTTTTTTAAATCGTTTTCCTTTACAAACATCACATTCTAAATGAACATCTGCCATAAATTGCATTTCAATAGTAACTTCACCTTCACCTTTACACTTTTCACACCGTCCTCCATCTACATTAAATGAGAAATGTTTAGGCTTATAGCCTCTAATATCTGATAGTTTTTGGTTTGAAAATAAACTTCTAATATCATCATACGCTTTTATATAGGTCACTGGATTAGACCTGCTAGAACGTCCTATTGGATTTTGATTTACAAACTCTACCTTTTTAATGCTTGAATAGTCTCCTTCTAATTTGGTGAATTGCCCAGGTTTTTCACCATAGCCACCAACTTCCTTTAATATTGCTGGATACAGTATTTTCTTAACTAGCGTGCTTTTACCACTTCCAGAAACACCAGTTATAGCTGTAAAGCAGCCTAAAGGAAATTCTACATTAATGTTTTTTAAATTATTATGACGAGCGCCAATTAATCGGATACTATTTTTAGAAACTCTTCTTTTTGAAGGAACCTCGATAGTAAGTGTTCCGTTTAAATAGTTGGCAGTTAGTGAATTTGATTTTAATAAATCACTATAATTTCCTGTAGCAACAACTTCACCACCAAAACTACCAGCCTCAGGTCCTATATCAATAATCTCATCTGCTGCTTTCATGATGTCTTCATCATGTTCCACAACAATTACAGTATTTCCTAGGTCACGAAGTGATTTTAAAACTTCAATTAGACGTTCTGTGTCCTTGGGGTGTAAACCAATACTTGGTTCGTCAAGTATATACATAGAGCCTACTAGGCTACTTCCTAAAGAAGTTGCTAAATTGATTCGTTGAGATTCACCTCCAGATAAAGTATTTGATTTTCTATTTAATGATAAATAGCTAAGTCCAACATTGCTTAAAAATTCCAGTCGATTATTAATTTCTATCAGAAGTCTTTTTGCAATTTTCTGATCGTATTTGTTAAGCTCTAAATTGTTAAAAAAGTGTGTTAGTTTATCTAATGGTAAAGCTACTAGTTCTTGGATAGAAGTTTCATTTACCATTACATAAGCAGCTTCTTTTCTTAATCGTTTGCCTTTACAATTGCTGCATATGGTCTTTCCTCTGTATCGAGAAAGCATCACTCTATTTTGAATTTTGTAGCTTTTAGAAGTTAAATCTTCAAAAAATTCATTCAGTCCCGTAAAGTGTTTATTGCCTTCCCAAATCAATTTTTTTTGTTCTTCTGAAAGTTCAAACCAAGGTTTGTGAATTGGAAAATCAAATTTATAAGCTGCATTTACCAATTGATCACGATACCAGCTCATGGACTCTCCACGCCAAGGAAAAATAGTATTTTCGAAAACGGATAATGCGGTGTTAGGAACCACTAAATCGTTATCAATACCAATAACATCGCCATAACCTTCACAAGTTTCACAAGCACCATAAGGATTGTTAAAACTGAATAAATGAACATTTGGTGTTAAAAAGGTAATTCCATCTGCTTCAAAGCGATTATTAAACTCTTTGATTGAATTGTCGGATAAGTTTTCTATGAATAATACTCCTTTTCCTTCAAAAAAAGCAATATTAACAGCATCTGCCAATCTATTGATAAAATCCTCGTCATTTTTAGTAATGACACGATCTACCACTATATGGATATTTTTTGAAAGTGATTTTCCCTTTAATTCATCAAGTCTAAGAATGGTGTCATCCATCTTAATTCGAGCATATCCTTGTTGTAATAAGGCTAGTAATTTATTTTCAATGGCCCTTCCTTCTTCTAGATGAATAGGAGCGAGGAGTAATAATTTTTTACCTTCAGGAAATTGTTTAATGTAGTTGATAACATCAGAAATAGTATCTTTTTTAACTTCTTTGCCGGAAATTGGAGAAATTGTTTTTCCAATACGCGTAAATAATAATTTTAAATAATCATAAATTTCTGTAGTGGTGCCAACGGTCGATCTAGGATTTGTAGAATTTACTTTTTGTTCAATTGCAATGGCAGGAGATATTCCTTTAATAGCATCTACTTTGGGTTTGTTTAGCCTTCCTAGAAATTGTCTTGCATAAGAAGATAAACTTTCCACGTATCTTCTTTGACCCTCTGCATATAAAGTATCAAAAGCTAAACTTGATTTTCCACTACCTGATAAACCAGTAATAACCACCAGTTTATTTCGAGGGATCACCACAGAAATATTTTTCAGGTTGTGAAGTTTAGCCCCTTGGATAAGGATGTTTTTTTTAATATCTAGGTTGTTAAAATTCAAATTATAATTGTAAAAATTTTGTAGATTTTGCAAAGATAACATTTCCAAATTGACTATGATAAAAAGGTTAAATATTATTTTTATTGAAAATCTTTGCTATTTTTTTGCAATTATTACTGATTATTCTTATATTTACATAAGTTAACATAACAAATAAATTTAAGCCTATAGCATAATACTACTTTTTTTAATAAATAATTTATACTAACAACCATTGGTAATTAATGAGTTGTTTATAATTAAAAAGTAATGTTATGAAAAAAAATAAATCTACAGATGCACAGCTAGTTAGTGCATATATGAAAGGCGAAGAATTAGCGATAAGCAAGTTAATAACTCGACACAAGCAAAAAATTTACAGTTTTATTTATTCAAAAGTATTTGATAGAGATGTCGCAGAAGATATTTTTCAAGATACCTTTATAAAAGTTATAAACACATTAAAAAGAGGTGCTTATAATGAAGAAGGAAAATTTATTCCCTGGGTAATGAGAATTTCTCATAATTTAGTGATCGATTATTTTAGAAAGAATAATAGAATGCCAAAATTTGAAAATAATTCTGACTTTGATATTTTTTCAGTCTTACATGACGGTTCTTTAAATGCAGAAAATATAATGATTAAAGGACAAGTTGAAGATGACCTAAGAAGGATTGTTCAAGAGTTACCTGAAGATCAGAAAGAAGTACTAGTTATGAGGATTTACAAGGAAATGAGCTTTAAAGATATTAGTGAGCAAACAGGAGTAAGTATCAATACTGCTTTAGGGAGAATGAGGTATGCATTAATAAATTTACGTAAGGTAATAGATAAGCATAATATCGTATTAACTAATTAATACAATAAATGATATTTTGATGCGTTATAAAATAATGTTAACCTCAAAACATCAGTTATATGGAAAAAATGTACTCTGGAACTTCACGAAAGGAACACGTGAATAAAAACTTGATTCCGAAAGAAGATACGATAAGATTTCTTCTTGATTATTCTAAGGCTTTAAATATTATAGTTTATAATAAAATGAAGTTTGAAGCACTTTTAAACTAAAATTAAATTACCAACCTCGAAATAATATTTCGAGGTTTTTTTATATAATAAGATTACTGTTATTTTTTATAATAGTTATTAATAATAGTTTTTCTGCCGATCGTCTTAGTGATAATGTCATTTTCTAAATCCCAAGCACGAGCTGGTGAATATTTTCTTCCATAAAATATAATTTGTAAATGCAATTTATTCCAAAGATCAATTGGAAATAATCGTTTTGCGTCTTTTTCTGTTTGTATTACATTTTTTCCATTAGTTAATCCCCATCGATACATTAATCGGTGAATGTGTGTGTCTACTGGAAAAGTAGGGATATTAAAAGCTTGTGACATTACTACACTAGCCGTTTTATGACCTACTGCAGGTAAAGCTTCAAGGTATTCAAAAGTTTGAGGTACTTTTCCTTGATGTTGATCAATAATTATATTAGATAATCCGTGAATTCCTTTCGATTTCATTGGAGATAACCCAACAGGTTTTATTATTTCTCTAATTTCTTCTACTGATAATTTTATCATATCATATGGGTTATCAGCAATATTAAAAAGAATGGGAGTAATTTTATTAACTCCTTTATCGGTGCTTTGAGCAGAAAGTAACACTGCAATTAGTAAGGTATAAGGATCCTTATGTTCTAGAGGAATAGGGGTTTCTGGATACAATTCTTCTAATTTATTTATTATAAATGCTACCTTTTCTAGTTTAGTCATTTTATGTACTTTTACACAAAAGTAAAGAATTGAAACGAGTTTGCTAAAATTTTTTGATTAAAGAGAATGATTAATAGTGATACCTGGGCGTTAGCTATAAAAAAAATACAAATAAACAGATGAAAACATTAAAAGTAGGGGATAAGGTTCCAAATTTTACTGCATTAGACCAAGATGGTAATTCAATTTCATTATCGGATTATAAAGGAAAACAATTAATTGTATTTTTTTATCCGAAAGCGAGTACTCCTGGCTGTACTTTAGAAGCTTGTAATCTAAGAGATAATTACGAATTGCTACAAGAAAAAGGTTATGAATTAGTAGGAGTGAGTGCCGATAGTCAAAAAAGACAAGCTAATTTTAGAACTAAATATAGTTTTCCATTTCGATTACTAGCAGATGAGGATAAGAATGTTATTGATATTTTTGGAGTATGGGGTCCAAAAAAGTTTATGGGCCGTGAATACGACGGAATACACCGTAAAACATTTATTATAGATAAAAAAGGAATCGTGACTCAAGTAATAGATAAGGTTAAAACTAAATCACACACTTCACAAATACTTGAAAATAATTAATTTTTTATCCTTTATATCCAAATAATTTTTTTTGTTTGATAATTTCAGATACTCCTGCAGGTAAAAGTTTTTCCCAACCCTCTTTTTTATTTTCAATCATTTTTAATGCCTCTCTTGAGAAAATGTTTAAGTTATCTTTATCAAAACCTTCAATATCTACCACTTTTCCATTGTATTTAAAGAATTTATAAAGCTCTTTTATTCTTGGATGAACTTTTAAATTTTCACTATTGGTATATTCTCCAGTTTTTGGATTTAGCATGGGGTACAGATATACCTTTAAATCTTTAAAAAATAATTTACCAAAAGCTTCTAAAATCCCTCCACTTAAGTGGCGGTAATATTTTTCATCAAAAATATCAATCAAATTATTAACTCCTAGAGTTAATCCCATGCGTTTTTTAGTATACGCAGAAAAATATTCAACTAATTTGTAATACTCTTGAAAGTTAGATATCATTACAGTATGCCCTAAGGAACATAGCAATCTAGCACGAGACATAAAATCTTCTTCATCAATTTCACCTTCCGCTCTTAGATTAGAAAGTGTAATTTCAAAAATAACAATGGTATTATTTTCATCTACACGCTTTTCTTTTTTGAAAATCTCTAAAGATTTCTCATACATGTCTATATTGACCTTGGTAACAGGTCTGTAACTACCACGTAAAGCAAGTATGTTTTTTTTATAGAGTATGGAAGCTGGTAAAATATTATTCCCATCAGGTCCAAATATAACGGCTTCAGTCATACTATTTTTAACCAACTGAAGACTCATTAAACGGTTGTCAACTTTTTCAAATTGAGGTCCAGAAAAATTAATAGTATCAATTTCTATTTTGTCTTGATCAATATGATCATACAGGTAACGCAGTAACTTTTTAGGTTCATCAAATTTATAAAAGGCTCCGTAAATAAGATTTACTCCTAATGTTCCCAAAGTATTTTGTTGAAGTGTAGCTTCATTTTCATGAAATCTAATATGCAATACGATTTCATTAAAAGCTCCTTCTGGTTCTACTTGATATTTGATACCTACCCAACCATGTCCTTTAAATTTTTTAGCAAAATCTATCGTTGCTACCGTATTTGCATAGGCAAAAAATAACCTATTTGGATGCTTTTCTCTTGGTACCCGCTCTTCAATTAAATCAATTTCATGGCTTAACATTTTCTTTAATCGAGATTCTGTAACATAACGACCGTTTTTTTCGATTCCATAAATTGAATCACTAAAATCTTTATCATAAGCAGACATCGCCTTTGCAATAGTACCAGAAGCGCCACCAGCTTTAAAGAAATTTCTAACGGTTTCTTGTCCGGCACCTATTTCTGCGAAAGAACCGTAAATATTTTCATTTAAGTTAATTCGAAGCGCTTTACTCTTAATTGAAGGAATGTTTTCGAAATTTTTATCTCCTTTAATGGTAACAGACATAGCAATAATATTTCTTTGTGACAAAGTTAATAAATACATTAGTGAAACAAAATAAATACCGCTATTTTTGTGCAGATGATATCCTCCTTAACAATTACTTTTTTAGGAACTGGCACATCTCAGGGAATCCCTGTTATTGCTAGTAAACACCCGGTTTGTAAAAGTAATGACCCCAGAGATAAAAGGTTAAGAGTTTCCATTTTAGTTTCTTGGAAGGAATATAATTTTGTAATTGATTGCGGACCTGATTTTCGGCAGCAAATATTGAGAGAAAATTGCACTAAAATTGATGGGGTATTATTAACCCACGAGCATAGTGATCATACTGCTGGTTTAGATGATATTCGTCCTTTTTATTTTGAACAAGGAAATCTATCATTTTTTGCCCATAAAAGAGTTTTTGAAAATTTACATCAACGATTTGCATATATATTTGAGACTGTAAATAAATATCCAGGTGCTCCAACTATCGATGAGATTGAAATTGATAAAAACACACCTTTTCTGCTAGGAGATAAGCATATAACCCCAATTGAAGCGTTTCATGGTAAGTTACCTGTATTGGGCTTTAAAATTGATCATGTTGCTTATTTAACAGATGTTAAAACAATTGCTAAGAGTGAATTAAAAAAACTGAAGGGAATTGAGGTCTTAATTATTAATACATTGCGACATGAAAAACACCATTCTCATTTAAATTTAGCGGAAGCTCTTGAATTAATTAAAGAAATAAAACCTAAAAAAACCTATTTAACACATATAAGTCATGTGCTTGGATTTCATAAAGAAGTAGAAAAAACACTACCAAAAAATGTATTCCTGGCTTATGATACTCTAAAAATCAACTTATAATTATGAAACGAGCGATATTTATGTATTTATTCTTCTTTACATTGCTGTTTGTCATATTTCAGTATATGAATGAGAAAAAGATTTTTGGAAAACAAGAAAATAAAATTGAATCTCAGAGGAATAAAATTAATAAGCTTAAAGATCAGGTAAAGGTAATTACCGATTCTTTAGAAAGCTTATCCAATGTCGACTATTTTAGTCTTCAGGGTAATGAAAATGCAATTTCATATATAGAAAGTTTGGGTTTTGAAGCCCTAGAAATAGAAACTTTTGTATCTGATTATATCTATGATCTAAATTTGAAAAAAGGAAATCACCAATTAGTGCCATATGAAGGAATTAATGGGGATATGAAAATTAACAAGTTGAAATTTTTAAATCACAAATGGATTATTGCAGATTATACAGATGGTCGCTACTGGGGAGAAATGGTATTGGAATATTATGTTACAAAAGATCGTAAAATTGAATTAAAACAAATTTCATCTTTAATGTATCCTGTCCAATAAAATTTATAATGGATTAATGGTTTTTTAACCAAGTGTTTAAGTCATAAAAATTTTGAGGGGATACTCCGTGTCCAATAGGAAATTCAGAATAGTCACATTTAATGCCAATTTCTTTTAAAAAAGGTTCTGTTTTTCGGGCCCAATCAACTGGAATTACTTGATCTACATTTCCGTGAGATGAATATATTGACAGGTTTTTAAAATCATTAGATTGATAATTTTTCTTAATTATAGCCTCATTGATATAACCACTTAAGCCTATTACATTTTTTATTTTTCCAGGATAACTTAAAGCTATTGAAAAACTCAAAATAGTTCCTTGACTAAACCCTAATAAAGTAAGATTATTGGGGTCTATATGATATTTCTCAATTATTTCATCAATACAAATAATTACTTTTTCTCTAGATGCTATCGCCTGAGCATCATCACTCCATTTTCCATCTACATTATCAAAATGAATAGCATACCAAGCATTGCCATAAGGTTGCATTGGATAGGGAGCCTTTAATGAGATAATAGTATATTTTGAGGGCAGCTCTGAAGCAAATGAAAATAAATCATTTTCATCACTTCCATAACCGTGAAGCATTATAATTACGGGAGGTTTTTCAGTAGTTGAGAGATCTGAAGCTCTATAATTATGCGCTAAAGAGAGTTCTTGTTTTTTCATTTATTGATCTAAAAATTTAAACCATTTTTGAAATAAATCAGTCAAAATCGGTATTCCCTTTTGTTTGCCAGTTATGGCCATGAGTAATGAATAAACCCATAGGAAAAAGCTAGTTACCCAAGCAATTTGGCCAATAAATTCAAGAAATTCATTTCCTTCAAAAAAGGTAGTTGTTATAAAAAGAATAATTACTAAACCAAACATATTTTTAATGTGATACGTTACAAATTTATCTTTTTCTTCTATATTCATAATATAGGCAATGATTAAACCTATAAATGATAAATAAGCTAATATTGCTTTAAAATTTCCTGTACTTTTCATTTGTTTAAAACTAATTTTTTGTTCGCGAAAATTCCATAAACATTTCCTTTTAATTTACTTTTTATTAATGCTGAGTTTTTCGAAGAAGATAAGATATGTTTTTCACTAAAAACCCATTCTCCGTTTGGATTAAACAAGGTAATATCAGCATTATTATTTTCTTCTATACCAATCGGTTCAATCGAAAATTCTTCTTTTAAACCTGTTAGCATTTTAACAGTCGTCTCTGTAGAAAAAAGGCTATTTAATCCTCCAAAACAGCTTTCAAGGCCAATACTTCCATAAAGAGCGTGGTCAAACTCTATTTTCTTATGCTCAATATCAATAGGGTTGTGGTCACTTGTAATAGCATCAATGACACCCTCTTTTATTCCTTTTAATAGTGCTTTTATATCTGTGTTTGTTCTTAATGGAGGAAGTAATTTATAATTAGTATCGAAAGATTCTAGAACATCATCTGTCAATAAAAGATTCGTGATCGCAACACTACAGGTTACATTTAATCCTTTTTGCTTTGCTTCTTTAATTAAACTAACCGATTTTTTAGTAGATATGGTAGGAATATGAAGTTTTCCTCCAGTATATTCTAAAATGTACAAGTCACGAATTATTTGTAATTCTTCGGCCAAACTAGGTATTCCTTTAAGACCCAATTTAGTGCTATTCACCTCTTCATTAACCATTCCTTTTTGAGCTATAAATTTTTCAAAAGGAAAGGATTGTACCAATCCATCAAAAGTTTGAGAATACTGTAAGGCTATTTTGAGTAAGTTAGGATTTTTAATAGGTACTTTATAATCATAGAAAGAAACGGCTCCTTCGTTTTTCATATCAAAGAGTTCTGCAAGATGCTCCCCCTTTGCACCAGATGTTAAAGCTCCAATTGGGTAAAGGTTAACAGCATGGTTGATCGCTTCAGATTTTAAGTATTTTATCGTTGACTTGTTATCGGTTACGGGATTTGTATTTGTGTTTATAGCTACGTGGGTAAAACCACTATGTGCAGCAGTTTTTAGACCGTTTTTAATGGTTTCTCTTTCTTCAAAACCCGGTTCCCCAAATGAGACGCTAGTATCAAACCAACCTTGTGAAACATGTAAATTTGGAAGCTTTATTTCTTTTGCATTGGTTGAATTGACAATAGATGATGCTATTTTTTTAATGACACCATTTTCAATGAGAATGTCTCTTTTTTTAAGATGATGTTTACTTGTAACATCAATAACGGTAGTTTCTTTTAATAAAATATTCATTTGTAAAATTTTAAAATAATCATTTCTAAAATAAGAAATAGCAATGCAAAAATAGCAAACCATTTCCAATAACTATGTATAGAATTATCTTGAGCTATCGAGTTAAATAATTCACCAATACTAGTATGAACCGTTGTATTATTCCAATTTTCAGGATTGGAGTACCTTAATAAACTTTCGGATCTATTATAATTATAACTTACTTTTTCAATTGGTTTTTTATCTTTCTCTATCACATAAGTGCCAGCATCTGATGGACTCTCAAAAGTACTAATATTAACTTGATTGGCTTTTGTTTGTTGCAATGGTATATAAGTAAAATTACTATCGGTAATTTTTAAAATTTCATCTTGTGTTAAAGATACCGGAATCGAATATTGATTTTGTGTTCCTATTTCATAATATAATTTTGGCAATGCTAAACTTTGTTTTCCTATATTATAAAGTGTAGGGACTATTAATGGTGAACTTTGAAAGTTTGAATTAATAGTATTGATAGCGGCAGTAAATGTAAAATTAGTAGCATTTTGAATTATAAAGGCTTGGGCATCTTCAAATTTTAATACTGCTGGTTGCTTGGTACTAATCGCATAATAAGAATTAACTTTTGGGTATTGAAAATTAAGGACTCTTTTTTCAAATACATCCTTAAATAATGGATGATCAAATACAATTTGTGTGATCTTTTTCTCTTGATTATTTAATTTAGAAAAAGCACCTAATTGCAGTTTTGATAGTAAATAATTGTACTGTTCAATAGTTCCATTGATGGAAGGAATAATTAAAACCGTTCCTCCATTATCTGAAAAATATTTTATAGCTATAGCTAAGGATTCCGGGACATTATCGAGTTCATTTAAAATAATTAAATTTTGTTTTGAAAAATCGCTATAATTTAAACTTTCTGAATTTTGCTGTACAAAATCAAACTCAATAGTATTGTAAATGCGATTTAAAAAGTTGGAGTTCCCATTATTTATGGATAGTACTTTTATCTTTTTTGCTGTGTTTATGTTGAAAAACAATGTATTGTCGAATAAAAGGTTCGGGTCGTTTATTTCTATTCTTCCTTTATATGCTTCCTTGTTTTTTAGGTCGAAAACGATAGATTTTGAATGAATTCCATCTGATTTATTTGTAAAATCAATCGCTGTTTTTGCAATTAATTTATTTTTGTTATAAAGTGATACAGGAACAGTTTCAGGTATATTTCCTTGTGCAGTTAGTTTTACTGTTAACTTAATAGAAGAACTATTTTTTGTTGAAATGTAAGCGGTATCTATGTTTATGTTTGAAGTTCCTGTATGCTTTAATTGTACTACATCAATAATAAGATCCTTTGGGATTTCTGGAAAAACTTCTTTTGTCTGAAAGTCTGAAATAAAAATTAATCTCTTTTCTGAAGATGGATTATTTTTTGAAAACAATTGATTAGATTTTAATAATACTTCCCTTGGTGTAAGCTGTTTTTGTGAATAATTTACTGATAAGATGTCGTTTTTAAAATCTTGATGACTTGTATTTTTTTTAGAAAAATCATTGGTCATCCAACTAAGATTTTTAGATGCAATACCTTGTGAATATAACTGTTGCAATCCTCTTTTTAGTAAAGCACCCTCCGTTCCCTTTAATTGCATGCTAAAGGAATTATCAATATATATTACCGTTTCTTTATTTTGTTTTAATGCAGATTTGGAAGCAGAAAAGGGCTGTGCGAAAGCAATAATTAAACAAATAAAAATAAGCATTCTGGTTACGAGGGTTATCCATTTTTTTAATTGTGAGCTTTTACGTGTTTCAATAGTCACTTTTTGTAAAAAAGCAACATTGGTAAAAGGGACTTTTTGGAATTTTCGTAATTGAAAAAGATGAATAAAAATAGGAATGAGCAGGAGAAATAGCGCGTAAAGAAGTTCAGGGTGTTTAAACTGCATTCCAATATTTATTTGGCAAATATAAACAATGCGATATAATAAAAGAGATATCTTAACAAGAAAGGTTCTTTATATTAAAAAAAAAATGCAAATTTTATATAAAAAAGTGATAAAATTTAAGACACCTATTCTACGAAATACAATTATTTATTAAAATGATTCAAAAGCTCCTAAACCAAATAAGGCAAAATCATATTTTACAGGATCACTAGGGTCCATTTTTCTTAAAGATTGATCTAATTCTAATAATGCTTTTGCATCATTCTGCTTTCTGGTGATTAATCCTAGTTTTCTGGATACATTACCGGTATGAACATCTAAGGGACACGATAAGAGGGAAGGAGAGACGGATTTCCAAAGTCCAAAGTCAACTCCTTTTTGATCGGTTCTAACCATCCACCTTAAAAACATATTAATTCGTTTTGCAGCAGAATTTTTTAAAGGGTCACTCACATGTTTTTCCGTTCGTTGTAAATGAGGTAAACTAAAAAAAGTAATTTTAAACTTATGTATAGCGTATTGTAACGAATCATCTTTAATGCTTCCTGCAAACAAAGACTCCATTCCATGATGGTTTAAATAGATATTTTGCAATGCTGTTATAAAATAATTTAAATCATTTTCATTAAAAGTTCTATGTACAAATCCGGAAAAGTATTTGGTGTCTTTTTCTGTGAAATTTGCAATAAAATCAAACGGGGAGTTCCCCATAATTTTTAATAAACGATTTCCGTTTGTAATGATACTTTTCCGATTTCCCCATGCTATGGTAGCTACTAAAAAACTAATAATTTCAATGTCTTCTTTGCTAGCTCCTAAATCTCTTAATTGATGAGGGATTTGAATGGGGTCACTTTTAATAAACGTTGTAGTGTTGTATAATTCTACTTTGGCATCTAAAAATTCTTTAAGATCTGTTTGATTCATTTTTAAGAAAAAATCTTTCCGTCTTTCATCACTAATTTTCGATCTGCCATAGTTGCCAATTCATTGTTATGAGTTACAATAACAAATGTTTGTCCAAACTCATCTCTAAGCCTAAAAAACAAATTATGAAGACTTTCTGCACTTGCAATGTCTAAGTTACCACTGGGTTCATCAGCCAATATAATTGCGGGATTATTAATTAACGCTCTAGCAACAGCTACTCGTTGTTGTTCTCCTCCAGATAACTCATTTGGTTTATGGTTTTCTCTATGACTAAGATTTAAAAACGCTAATAATTCTTTTGCTCTTTTTTCTGCTTTATCGCTCGGTGTTTTTTTGATAAAAGCGGGAATACAAATATTTTCTAAAGCTGTGAATTCAGGTAATAATTGATGAAACTGAAAAATAAAACCTAAATTTTCATTTCTAAATTTTGCCAATTGATTTCTATTTAAAGAAGCGATGTCATTTCCATTGATAATTAAGGAACTTTCATGATTTTTCTTGGAAAAATCATCTAAAGTACCTAATATTTGAAGTAATGTTGTTTTGCCGGTACCTGAAGCTCCAACAATTGAAATAATTTCACTTTTATCAATTTTTAAATCAACACCTTTTAATACGTGTAGATTTTCATAATATTTATGAATATTTTTAACTTCAATCATACCTTTATATATAAAGTGAAAATACTATTTTAAGTGCGAACAGGCACTATAATTAATTATGAATTATTTTTAAAAATACCTTTGATATTATTATAATCTAGAAAGTAAGTTATCCTAAATGAAACTGTATGTTGAGCTGCTTGCTTAAATAAATTATCTAAACTTTCTCTATAATTTATAAAAGACAAGTCATCTACATTAAAAATTTGATTTCTATACAGCAAAGTTGCTTCACTTCCTGGAGCAAAACGCCATCTAAAACTTAAATCTATGTTCCAAATATTAAAATTTGTATTTGGATTGTTTTCAGAAATGTCATAAGATGTATTAGTTAATGAGCCATTTTCATTAAGTATGTAAAATAAATTATCCTTATAATTTGCAGTTCCCCAAAAATTTCTAAAACGCAAGTCAATTGCTTTATATGGATCAAAATTATAACTTGCTTGTAACGAAGTTTCTAAATTAATAATGTCTCTTTGACCGAAGTAAACATCAACTTCGTTATCATCTACATACCCTTTATTATCATTGCTTAAATAGATATTTGATTCCCATATTATAAAAAAATGTTCTGAAAAACGATACCTGGGTTCAAATCCGGCACTGTAATTATGTTGTGGATCATCTACAAAACTATTAAAAGATGCATTTAGATCAATAGCAAATTTCTCTCTAAAATCGGTAGAAATCCATCCACTTAGTTCTAAGTTTGCTGGATAAGTAACAAACCTACCATCTACCCGAGGTTCAAAATAATTTTCTCTTTTGCTACTAAAACGGGTCTCCGTACCAAAAGCAAAACGATTTACAGTTAGAAAAAAGGCTTCTAAATTAATCGTATTTTGAGTTTGTATACTTGGCTTGTAAAGTCTTCTATGTCTTCCAGATAAACTAATTCTATATTTATTAAATATTTTAGTAGGTTCAAATATTTCATAAGCAATGCCCCCACCAAAATTGTTGAAATTATTTCTAAAATTAACTCCTAAGTCATTTATATCAATTGTTGTATTTGCAAAATCATGTCCAATGCGGTACCGAAGATTTCCTTTTGTTCTAAAGATATCTAATTCAGATTGAAAACCTGTTTTAAAGCCCTCCCCATAATTTACATTACTAAATATAGCACGGCCAGCCGTTCTAAAGGTATTTTTTCTATCGGCAATACTAAATACTCCAGCAGTAACATTAGCATCTCTAAACTCACTACCGTTTCTTATTACACTGGTATTTATTAATGAAACTGATGAATTGCCATTAAACTCTTGATCTAAAACAAATACATTGTAGTTCGCCAATGGTTCTATAAGTTCTTTGCGTTGATTACCTGTAATCGAATCTTGTATAACTGCATATGTTTTTTCTGTAATTGCATTAAGGAAACCTAGACCTAAACCTTTTTTTGTTCTTCCTGAAACCTTAATCGCATTTAGAATGTTAACATTAGAAGTTTGCTCCACAATATTTTCATTTTCTTGTAGCTCTTCAATTTCGCCAGATGCTGAACCGCCAATACGTCTTGAGAAAAACACCTCTCCTTTATTAAATAGCTCAACACCTTCGGTAAAAAAAGATCTATTTTCATCAAAAGTTTGTTCAAAAGGACCTAAATTTAATCGAACCTCATCAAAAGCAGTTTGTCCAAAATCGGGAACCAAGGTAAGGTCCAAGGTAAAACTATCTGAAATTCCATATTTTAAATCCAATCCTGCAGTGAAATTAGTTGCTGTTTCATCATCAAAAGTAGAAACAACACCTTGAGCAAAAGGATAGAAAGTTAATCGGGTTGGTGGGTCAATATCAGTAATACCGATAACTAAGCCATTATATAATTTTTGATTTCCTATTTTATTGTCTATAAAGTTCCAACTATAGGTTTCGTTTTTGGATTTTATTTGCCTGAAAAAATTAATACTCCAATCTTGTATTTCTATTTCAGGAAATCGCAAGGCATTATAAGGAATGCGGTATTCTGCATACCAACCATTTTCATCTTTAAAAATTTTACAATTAAAAACTACATTATAATTAAAATCATTTCCATTTTGAGAGCTTTTAGAATCACCTATGCTTCCAGCACTTGTTACATAAAATCGGGTTTCGTTAATACCATCATTAAAGGTGTTCAATGCAACATAGAATAAATCTGCCTGTACAAAAACGTCATCTCTTTGGCTTAATTGACTTTGTATTTGATCTGGGTTTGGGTCAAACATAGCAGCTGCTATATAAACTGCCTTATCATCGTATGCAATTTTCACTTCTGTTTGATAGTTATCATTAATGATTCCTTCATTTCCAGGTTCAAACATATTGAAATCTGTTGCAATTGCTACTGATTCCCAAATTTTATCATTTAAGATGCCATCAATTTTTGGAGGAGTGTTAATTCTTGATGCTGTAATATTCTTTTTTTCTTGTGCAAAAACTGTAGAAGTGATAATTAATAATAAGGAAATAAAAATAGACTTGTACATGTTTAATTATAATTGAAAAAGAAATTTTTAATAAAGAAAATAATAAGCAAATCTAAACTTATCAGATTAGTAGTTATATTAACAAAAAGTTAAAAGTAATGTAGCTTTAAACTATAGCTTTAAATTGTAATTTTGTATTTAAAAATATAAATTATGTAAAAAGCAATTTTTGCTGGTGGTTGTTTCTGGTGTACAGAAGCAATTTTTCAAAGAATAAAAGGAGTTGAAAGTGCCCAGCCAGGGTATACAGGAGGGACTATTAAAAATCCTGGAAATCGAGAAGTATGTACCGGAAGGACTGGACATGCGGAGGCAATAGAAATTATATATGATCGGGATTTAGTATCTTTTGAAACATTGATAGAAATATTTTTTTGCAACCCATAATCCCACTACATCAAACCGCCAAGGAGCTGATTTAGGAACACCCTATAGAAGTGGTATTTTTTATACTTCTGAAATTCAAAAAAAACAAGCAGAAGACTTTATATTAAAATTAAATAAAAGTAACTTTTACGATGCTCCTATAGTGACCGAAATTACACTTTTTGATATATTTTATAATGCTGAAGAAAATCATCAGAACTATTACAATCAAAATTCTGAACAAGGTTATTGTGATTATACAATCACTCCAAAAATTGAAAACATTAAAGCTATATTTTCAGATAAATTAAAATAATATATCAAGTAATCTATTGATAATATTTTAATAATAATTAGTTTTGTTTTTAAAGTGTAAATAAACACATACTAATGAGGTCAAAAAATAAAACAATACACCAACATCTTTTTTTAAAAACAATCTTATTTTGCCTGCTAATTACGGTAGAATTCACATTTGCCCAATCAGCATTAACTGCTTCTGGCGGCGAAGCTGTTGGAGCTGGAGGATCTTTAAGTTATACCATAGGACAGGTAGATTATATACAGGCGAGTGGTAGTGGAGGTACTGCTAGTCAGGGAGTGCAACAAGCATTTACAATTACAGTTCTAGGTAATGACGATTTTTCAAGCATTGAGCTAAAAGCTGTTGTTTTTCCAAATCCAACCACCAATTACATCAACTTAATAATTACCAATGTTGTTGCCGAAGACCTTTCGTATCGATTGTTTGATATGAATAGAAGAATTATTTCTAGCCATAAAATAACAAACCAAGAGACAATCATTCCGATGGAGCGATTGGCATCGGCGACCTATTTATTATATGTTTTAGACCAAAACACCCAACTAAAAGTTTTTAAAATAATTAAAGAATAAATATCCTATCAATATGAAAAAAATAATTACACTAGGGGTCATCCTTTTTACTACCCTAACAATGTATTGTCAAACACCCGAGCTAATGAGCTATCAGGCTGTTGTTAGAGATGCGGACTCCGAATTACTTACAGATCAAGCAGTAGGTATGAAAATCAGTATTTTAGAAGATACAGCAACAGGAACTCCGGTCTATGTTGAAACTCAAAACCCAAGCACCAATTCCAATGGGCTTCTTAGTTTGCAGGTAGGTGGTGGAACTGTTGTTTCTGGTGACATTACAACTATTGATTGGGCAAATCACGACTATTTTATTAAAACGGAAACAGATCCAACAGGAGGACAAAATTATACGATCGCTGGCACAAGTCAGATCTTGAGTGTTCCTTACGCATTACTTTCAAAAAATGTGATAAATGATTTGGTGGATGATGCAGATAACGATCCTAGCAATGAGTATAATACGGGATTTACATTTAACGGAACAGACTTAGAAATCACCGATGGTGGTAGTGTTCAGACCGTAGATTTAAGCGTTCTAGACAATACGAACCTTCAAGCAGAACTAGACACCACTCAAACTGGTGCTGGATTAGCAACAGACGGAACCTATAATGCAAATACGACTGCAAACTATATAGCAGGAGCTACCGCATTAAATGACGCTGATGATAAATTAGACGCACAGGCAAAAGTAAATGCAGATGCAATAAGTGCTAATAACACGCAAATTTCAGCTAACACAACTGCTATTAGCACAAATGCAACTGATATTGCTACTAACGTAACAGCAATAGCATTGAATACAGCAAAAGACACTAATGTAAGTACGGATTTAACCATTACAGGAACAACAGGAGCTAGAGTAATTGTTTCTTCAGATGGTACAGACGCTACCATTCCTGTAGCAACTTCAGTAGTAAGTGGTGTAATGTCAAAAGCTACTTATGATGAACATTTAGTAAACACCGCCAAAACAGGAATCACAACAGACCAAGCAACTGCTATTAGCACAAACACAAGCAATATTGCTACTAACGTAACTGATATTTTAACCAATGCATCAGGTATTACAACCAATGCAACAGATATTGCTACTAACGTAACTGACATTGCATTGAAAGCAAATATAGTTTCTCCAGCACTAACAGGAACCCCTTTAGCACCAACAGCAACTGCAGGTGATAGCTCAACAGCTATTGCCACAACTGCTTTTGTTACTACTGCAGTAAGCACTGCAACATCGGGTATTTTTGTAGACCTAACAACAGACCAAACCATTGCGGGGAGTAAAACATTTAGTTCTGACATTAGTGTTAATGGAGTGAAAATAGGAAGAGGAACTGGTGATCATAGCGAAAATACAGTGGTTGGTTCGGGTGCATTAGGTACAGGCACCGGCCAAAGAAATACAGCTTTAGGAAGATTGGCTTTAGGTTCTTATTCAGGAAGTTCTTTCGATAATAATACGGCTGTTGGATATAATAATTCTAGTAGTGTCTCGACTGGACAACAAAATACATCTATTGGAGCTGAAGCAATGCTGCACCTTACTACCGGAAGTGCTAATACTGCCATTGGTGCGCAATCTCTTATTAATACTACAGGTAGTAACAATACTTCTTTAGGTTATGCTGCTGGACAAATTATAACATCAGGAAATAATAATACATTTTTAGGAAAAAGCTCCAATGGCTCTTCTGCAACTTTAAGCAATTCTTCAGCAATTGGTTATGAAGCAACAGTAGCAGCAAGCAATACCATCCAATTAGGAAATACGTCTATTACAGATGTAAAAACGAGTGGTACAGTAACTGCTGGAGCAGTTACTTATATAAACAGCGTTGGAACAAATGGACAGGTATTAACAACTGATGGTGCTGGAGCTACTAGCTGGGCTGATACTTCCAGAACTTATTCTGTAAACACTTTTTATGCAGAATTAGGAGGTTACGTTATACAAATTAGTCCTAATGGCAAACACGGTTTAGTGGTTGCAATGCAAGACCAAGGAGTGTCAGAATGGTATGAAGCTAATGACTTATTGAGCGATCCCTCTAAGCACGATGCAGACGGTAAGGAATTTTTAGATTGGCGGATACCTACCAAAAGAGAATTAAACCTTATGTATGTGCAGAGAGCTACGGTTGGCAATTTTACAAATAATGACTACTGGAGTTCTACGGAGTACGCTAACAGCGATCTCGCGTGGAAGCAGCTTTTCAGCTATGGTTTTCAGAACGTCAGCAGTAAGAGCCACACGAAGTATGTGCGTGCAGTTCGAGCTTTTTAATTATTTAGTTATTTATCAATTTAACAGATTTCAAGCCATTCTATTAATTTAGGGTGGTTTTTTTATGCCTCATTTTAATTAACTACTTTTGGTTTAAAACTAAACACAATGAAAAATATACTGATTTTAAGTGCTATGATATGGGTTGTTGTAATTCTATTAGCTTCATATCTCTACAGTGATACAGAAAATTACAAATATCTATTTGGTGTATTATTAGTTGCAGCGGGATTACAAAATGCACTTATTTATAGTGCACTGAAAAATGAATTTTATAAAAAGCCTAAACCATAGGCATATCCTCCTCCTTCAGTTCAGCTATTTCTAAACCTCGTAAGTAGGTTAATAACTGTCTCTTATACACATCTGACGCTGCCGACGATATGCAGTGTGTAG
>OJIV01000131.1_pt1 | contig 32647 bp, 22 predicted proteins | sample 1595861 | NCBI WGS metagenome assembly OJIV01 (sample SAMN05416883, study PRJEB24817) | seawater metagenome | isolation source: Sea water | place: Canada:Atlantic | collected 2013-11
TCTACACACTGCATATCGTCGGCAGCGTCAGATGTGTATAAGAGACAGCTTGGAGTAGTTTGAAGTTGGACATGCAATCCTCCCGTCGTGGTTGGGATCAGATTGTGGACCCCCGATGTCGTATAACTCACTCGTGGGGGAAACGTGTCTTGTTGGGGAACAGGGGAGGTGGCGCCTTATGTGCCGGTAGAACAAGGATTTACAACAGTCTCCAGGGTTAATGGGATTGCCTGTGGTTCCCGCCCCGATGGTGGTGAGTGTTGGGGCGAGTATGCAGCCGAGTTCGACCCTGGTGTTGAGCTCGACCATGAACTGCTCGAGATGTATGGGGGCTTCAGCGGCTGCGGATACCGGGACGGGGTGGCCTCATGTTGGGGACAATCCGGTGACTACGGCATCAACATCGAGATGGAGGATGCCGCGAAGTTGCTCGCTGTCGGAACCAAGATTGTCTGTTTGCTTGGGCGTGATGGTCAGTTTGAGTGCCAGTCTGCCACGGAGGACGGCGCATTCATGGCCGAGCTCCCGAGGTACGCGACCGACCTGTCGAGTTGGGAGTTGGGAGCTTGCTCGACCGGCGATGCGGGGCTCCAGTGTGTTGGACTTATGCCGGGTCCTGCAGTGGTCCAGCCTCCGATCGGTGCGATGGCTACGCGGGTTGCCATGGATCCAGCAGGAGGAACATCAGGCTGCGTAATCGTCGACACGGAAATTCAGTGTTGGGGTCATCCCGATCCGGAATCCGGTCCAGAGCCTGCCGGAGAATTCAAACTTATTGAGTATGGCGCAGGTGGGCGAACAACTTGTGCCGTTACGTTGGACGATGAGATCGAGTGTTTTGGGTCCACAGCGGGTTGGACTGTTTGGCCGTAGAAACAGGTTGAGAAAACAGGGCGTTTGCTGACTATTTGTTTGGCATTTTGGGAAAATGAATGACTATTTACAACAAGTTGCTTGTTGCGGTGGGATCTATCTGCTGCTTCTCTGTACCTGCGATGGCTGCCGAATCCATCTCTTCTGGCGGGCCGCAGAGCCAGCTTGAAACTGAGAAGCAGGCGAACGGTGCTGTCAATCCCCACTATGGTACCTATCGGCGCAAGCTTGATCTGGATCTGCCGCGAGGCTTGGGTGGAAACAGCCCAGACATTTCGGTAGTGGTTGATCCCGGTATGGTGGATGGCCTTATCGAGAGTGGCTGGGGTGTCAGCGGTTTTGGGTCGGTCAGCCGACGAAGTGAAACTGGTGGTGTTCCTTCGGAGATCACCAGCTCCTCCGATTTGTATCAGGTGGATGGCCAGGATCTCTATGAACAGAACAACAGCTGGGAAACTTGGTTCGAGCCGGAGTACTGGGACGGGTCAGCTCTGTTCTATGATCAGGAAACCAACCTCTGGGAACGTAGGAGGGATGGCTGGGTTTGGCACTACGGAGGACTCGGTGCCTCCGCAACGGTCGTGATCGACCAGGCTGAAGGGAACGTGCTTCAAAACACCGCTGAGTGGTTGCTCACTTCGGTCGTGGATCCCTTTGGGAATGTGGTCGAGTTCGAGTATCAAGAACCGACTGTTGTCATTCCTGTTGCTGCGTTCTCCGACTATGGCTCAGTTTCAGGTGAGCACCTCCCAACCCTTATTCGGTACAATGGCGGCGATGTACTCGTTGCGTTTTCCTACACACTAAGGTCTTCCAGTGATGTAAGGGGACCTTGGGTAAGCTACCGGTCCGGCAGACAGGTTCTCAATCAATACCGCCTCTCGGGCATTGATAGCTATGTTGGGTCAAACCACTACTCGTCCTACGAGGTCGTTCACCCCTCCTTGGACGAAGTACGGCTTGAACGCAAAGACACTCTGGGACTGCTCCCAAATAGGCCTGTTCTGACGGCTCAATACCAGCCGCAGGGAACAGAGTGGTGGGACCTCGACGACGGTTCCGTCTCCGGTCTGGACTATACCGTTGAGATTCCAGACCCTTGGGGGACAACAACGTTAGATGCCGATGGCAACGTGGCGAGTGTTTGGCGTGACACGAGTGAGGAATCACTGTCCGCTCAGGCCGCCAACATCAACGGCGATGCCTTTCCTGACTTGGTGATATTCTCGACAGTTTGTTCTCCTGCGGAGGACTCCCCTGTCTTGTCTCGAGCCGCATGTAGTCGAAACGCCCACGTAATGCTAAACGTTCCCCGTGGAGATGCCGCTCCATTTTCGACGGGAGATACCTACATTCCAGGCTTTGATGGGACAAGTCAGATAGCGTTGGACTACAGTGCTCAGCTGGCCGGTCTCGATACCCAGCTCATTGACCTGGATGGGGACGGGACTCTGGAGGTGGCAGACCGGCATGGGGTGTGGCGCTATACGGTAACTGGCTTCGTCTATGAACTGGGGTGGTACTCTGCGCTTGCGGCGACACCGTGGCGTTTTGCTGACGTCGACGGGGATGGGATGCTGGATGCTCTCATTCATGACTCAAGCGGAACCCCTCAATGGAGTAAGAACTTAGGACATTTCCAGTTTGGCCCGATTGAGACGCTGGACCTGCCGGCTGCTCCTGGTGCGGGGTGCAGCTTTACTACGGGTCATGGGATGACCTATGCTGCACCGGCCACTCTAAATACCCAAGTTCTGTCCGACTACACGGAAAGCCAAATGCGGCTGTCGGACGTGAATGGTGATGGTATTGCAGATGTAACCTATTCACTGTTTGGGTGTGTAGATGACAGCAACGTTGCTTACACTTCACCGAGAGAAGGCTTTGATATCCCGGTCTCGGGAACCGAAACCTCGGAGATCTATTGGGGCAATGGTCGTGGTGGATTCGTTCGCTCGGGGCTGACAGCCGGGCTGCCTTTCATGGAGCCAGTGCCCTTTGACACCGGTGAGCATGCATATGACCCCGATCTCTGGACTTCGCAAGACACCTTCGCTGTCGTGGACTTAGACCGTTCCTTGGTTCCTGAGATCGCCCAGGTAGGAGACTACTACGGGAATAGGGATGTTCGAGTTGCTCGATTCATCGACTTGGCACAAGGCTTCAACTTCCAAGACTTGGCTGGGAATCCAGCTGGAGCGGTTCAGGAGGATGCTTTTGGCGGGCCAGTCTATCCACGTGGATATGCAGCGGACGATTCTATTGGGAGCTACTCCGGATATGACGCCACTACCTATGTGGCCCACACACAGGCATTGGGAGCTACGGAACCCTACTTCCGTGCGAGCGTTCTCGCCGACTTTGATGGGAACGGATTCGACGATGTAATTGATTTCCAACCCAATTTTGGGGACCGTGGTGTCCATTCTCTGATGGAGTGGAAGGTGCTCTACAGCAGGAACGCCAGAACCCAGCCAGCTCGGCAGATTGTAGCCCTGTCTACTGAAGCGGGTGGCGTGGTCGACTTGACTTGGGGCTATTCGGCGACGCTCGGAGACAATCCGGATCTCCACTACAACCGGCAGGTGGTTGCCAGCACCAAGCGCAGCGGCGAGCAACCTACTCTGTACCGCTATTTCAAGGGGGAGCATGCCGCGGAACGCTTTCGCGGCTTTGGAACTGTCGAGACCACCAACTCTGGGGGAGCGACGACGGAATACGGCTTTGGAACCGCGCCCCATGTCGAGGGTTTCCCGACACACGTCGTTGCGTATCGACGTGATGGCACCATTGAACGTGCCACCTTCAACCTCTTCTTTGATATGGATTCATCGGGCTGGTTTTGGGATATTTCAGCTCCCTTCTTCAATCCAGTCTCACGCCGCTGTGACTACGCACTCGGTCACGGAACGGGCGCCGGAGCGTCAAGGTCTCAGAGTCTGGGGGTGGATGACTTGTGGCTGATGTGCGTCGATTCTGTCTCGCTGTCCAAGGACGAATACACCGCTGGTGTTGGCTGGCACCCGAATCCTGATCTGAGTGACCCATCGTCGTCCATTGCGGATGAGGTTTGGGGCCGAAGCGACGATGATGACACCTCAGGTGGTACAGGAGGCGGCGGACTTGGCTCAACGGGACTGTACCCCTCGGGTACGAGTGATTCGATTCCGGGACCTGATATCGGCATCGAAGATGCCTTTACGTTGGCTCCACCGGTTGTGGCCGTCGGGGGACCCGGGAGTTTTGGAAGCACTGGATTCTTGGGTGTGTACTCCCCCAGCCACCCATCGAATCCCGATGGTGGGAGTTCGACCGAGGTTTGGGAGACAACGACCAACTACTTCTATGAGAAAGATGCCGACTCGGATGGGATTGATGACCACCTGCTGGTCACGATCGAGCAGGAGGGAGTAACGGACGCGCCTTCAGCCTCGTGGACCCTGTCCGATGACGACCTGCGGGTTGAGCGAGCGTACGAAGTAGCTCGCGATATGTCTGCATGGGGCTTCAGGCTTGAGACTGTAGCGACGCGAAGTGGCACGGGGTCCATTCTGCAACTCTTCGAGCGCCGTGATTTCAAGGCTTTCGACGTCCCAGCAGAGGTTTTGGAGTTCGGGGACGACCCCTTTCTTCCTCCCCGTGTGACGACGCGAGACTATCTGTCAGGTGGGCTTACGGGCGAGGTTTACGGCGTGCAGTACCCGGATGGTGCATCCGAGTCTTGGGTGCGGGGTGCAGCTTCGGGTGCATGTGCCAACAGCGGAGCACCTACGCAGCACGTTGACCCCGTTTCGCGCGCCAAGGACGTTGTCTTGGACGCTCTCTGTAGGGATTCATCTTTCAGCTACGAAGGCCTGTCCAAGACGACCACCTACGATGGATTCAATAGGGTCTCCACACAAGCGACCGCAGTGGAGAACATTGACGGAACCGTCAGTATCGCCCAGGTCACTTATCAGTACACACCCACCGAGGTTGTCGAATACGAGCGGGAAGGGTCCTCCTTGACCCTTCGTCGCCGCAGTGAATTCCGGATGGATAGCTATGGCCGAGAGGTAGCCTCAACACGCTGTGAAGCAAGCGTTGTGGGCGTAGAATGTGCAGCCATGCCGCCGGGAACACCGGCTCTTGGGAGTCAGAAGGTCTATGGCTCGGATGGACGCGTTCTGGTTGAGTACGGCCCGTATGATTTGGAAACGAGCGAGGCCATGGTCCAGTACTCCCTCTGGAGTGGACAAGGCTCGTTGCTCGAGCTCCGCAGCTCGCCAAACGTAGAGGCACCCACAGGCGGATTCTTGTCTCTGCAGACCACGAGCTATGAGCACTGGCCTGTCTCGACCGTTCGAGTGCGGCCAGATGGTGTAGTGGAGCAGCACTACCGCGACCCCATGGAGTCTTGGTCACTGGTCGGCAGTTTCGACCGAGGAAGTACAGAGTTCGATGCGCTTGGGCGGACTGTCAGAACCATTGACGGAGAGGGAAAGCAGCAAGACCTGACCTACACGCGTTTTGGAGAGCTGGAGACCGTCTCCTCCCCGAGCACGGCACCGTGCATGTCTGCTGGAACCTCGACATACTGTTCCAACGACCTGGTCTATGGATACGACGCCATGAGCAGGCGTGTGGCAGTGGATCCGCCTGGGCCGGGTTGGTCGGAGACCCACTATGATAGCGCTGGCCGGCCTACGCTAAGAGAGTTTCATGGAACCGCCGGAAGCGTCGTACTCGAGTCGCTTAGCTACTCGAACTACACATCTGGAAGTTTGTCGAATGTCGTCGCGGTAAACGAGCACGGGGCGACCACAACCGTTTGGGTGGATGGCGCTGGGCGTGAGCAACAGACACAGGACACCCTTGGTACGTCGGTCAACTTTTTCGGTGGCTCGGTGCTGCCTCAGAAGACCCAAGACGTTGACTCCTTGGTTCGTAGCTACAGCTATGACGGACTAGACCGACTCGAGGCGGTCAGCCGCGACAGCGACGGGGTCGTTGAAAGTCAGTTTGGCTACAGTCCCTTTGGCATTGAGTACGTCGTTGACGGAGATGGAGTCGAGGTATTCCAGGACTTTGCGGTTAGTGGTCTGCCTACGCGGAGCTATGCTGCTCGGTCCATGCCGAACGAGTTCACACTCTTCGATGAGGTGAGCTATGGCGCGATGGGCTGGGTCGAAGAAAGAACGTCAGGAGGTGTCCTGACTGAGTACTACTACGACGATGTAGGACGCGTGGTGGAGGCCGTTGTCGGTGGCGGTCTAAAGACCGAGGTGCTGACCTGGAGGGCGGATGACCTTCTGGAGACGTCCACCCTCTCCCCTGTGGCAGGGGGCGCAGCCACAACCACCAGGGTCTACGATTCCTGGGGCCGTATGGAGGAGCTGGTCAACCCCGATGGGACCAGTTCGCTGCAGCGCTACGATGAGTTTGGGCACCTGACCCAGCTGGAAGATGAGAGGGGCGCCCTGTCCACCTGGCTCTATGATGAGCGCGGGCGCTTGGAATCGAGCAAAGGACCCAGCAGTGGCTGGACGCAGTTCTCCTACGCATCGAGTGCGGGGTCCTCGCAGGTCTGGTCGCAGGATGCCAGCGGTGGGCTAAGCATCGCGGTCATCGATGGTGGTGGGCGGACAACCAGTGTTGAGTACCCAGATGGTACGACGATGGAATCGTCGTACTCCGGCAGTCTCTTGACGGAGGTTGTGCATCTGGATCCGTCCGGGGCTGCGATGGCGCGAAAGGGCTACAGCTACTGGACCCACGACAACCAGATTCAAGCAGAGTGGGGTTGGCACAGTGGTGGAACGTCTACCTCGCCGAGCCCTTCAGACTACCTGGTGTTGGCTGAATGGACCGATGGCGGTCGCCAATCCAGTATTGGTACGCCTACAGAGAGCACGGTGTTTGGCTATGAGTCTGATGGCCAGTTGGCCTGGGAGGAGTGGCAGGCGGGCTTTCAACGTCGGGAGATCTTCCGCGATGAAGTTGCGTATGTCGATGGCAGCGAGACCTTCTACAAGCCGTGGGTCAATGCAGAGACCCTTGTTGGTGGCATTGGGTCCCCCGGCGGTTCTGGCAGCGTATTCCGGGACGTTTCCCTTGTTCGGGATGCGGCCGGTCGCTTGACCGAGCGCTGGACGGATGACGGCACGCAAGACCAAACGGAGGAATTCCTTACCTACGATGCCTACGACCAACCCGGTGTCGTTCGTTCTCTGCAAGGGACCAATGAAACGGTCAAGCACGATTGGTTGTTCGATGCGCGTGGGCGCCCAGAGAGTCGTAGTACGACACTGCACGGTTCAACTATACTCAATACCGATTTTGGCTGGTATGACAACGGGGCATTGGAGTTCTACACCACTCCGTCGGGCGCCCAGGTTGCCTACGACCGTCCGAACCCACTGACCCATGGCGGTGAGGACCTACTTGCTGGCGTGGATGTCGGTGTGGTCGGTGGTTCGATGTCGACGGCCATCAGCATTGGCTCTCGAGATCTGAACAACCGGGCTACCAGCTTCGTTCTTCCCAATTCGACTCTGTCCATGGGCTACGATCTGATGGGTAGGGTCACCAGTCAGAGTATTTCCGGGACAGCTGGAACAAGCAGCTGGACGCGCGGCTTTGACGACCGGGGCAGGATCGAGGTGGAGACCATTTCTACACCAGCCAGTTCGTGGTCCAACCACTATATCTACGACGAGCCTGGATGGCTCGTTGAGGAGTACCGCGGCAAGACCGGGGACACCTACGAGTATTCTTATGACGCGGATGGTCGTAGACAAGACGTACTGGTAAACGGTGGGTCTCCGCAGGATGTCTTGACCTGGGACAGTGGCCAAGTGACCCAGGTGGACACGAGTACGGTGGTCTTCGACGATTGGGGTGGGGTGCTGCAAGATCACTTGGGCCATCAGATTGAGCGAACGGCAAGTGGCCACGCCAGTGCTGTGCTCGACTCCACTGGCGGGGCTCTGTATGACTTCACCAGAGATGCATCTGGCCTGGTGGTTGAGAACATGGAGGCGAGCTCTGGTACCCGATTGAACACCTGGGGCTTGGGCCTAGGCGGACTTCCACTGGAGGTTGAGGATGCTGCAGGGGCGGTGACTGTGCCGATTCAGATCGAAGGCATGCTGCTGGCATCTTTCGATGGGTCCAACCTTACCGATTTGGTGGCCTTGCCTTCGCTGAGCTTGGCCTTTGACGGGATGGGCGATGTGGACCCAGGGACGGCCTTTGGGGATGGAGCTGGAGTCTCAGCTTCTGGGTTCCGCTTCAGCTTTGGCGGGAATGAAATGTTGCCGGATGCGCCTGGGATTCAGCTGGCGCAGCAAAGATTGTATGACGAGTCAACTGGGCGCTTCTTGAGCTCGGACCCGATTGGGTTGGCCGGTGGGTTGCATCGGAGTCGGTATGTGGGTGGAAACCCGGTGTCCTACTCGGACCCAAGTGGGCTGTTCTATGACCCGAATCCGGACTCGGGGTCTGTGAGTTCCCTCAATGATGTGTACAAGTTGTGGGGGACTGGGTCAGAGTCTAAGGGGGGGGGATTCCGAGACAGGGTCGGTGCGGCATGGGCCGGATTCCTTAGCAAGCGTTCACCAGGAATTCAACAGCTCTTCGGGCCCCCAACAGATTTTGACGGTGACGGAAGTGCTCCTGACCATAACGAAGCTGATGAAATGTCCTATGCGCAGTATGCTAGAGCACGGAACAGTGATTTGCAGACTTATGGCTATACAAGGCTTGGCGCCGGTCTAGAGATCGCTCTAGAACTTAGTCAGGATTTCCGAGGACTTGCTGGTCTTGGCCGAAACGGTCCGGCTACTTTCACGAAAGGACTTGGTCACCTTCAATCGACTTCCGACGTGTTTGCTGACAGTGTCCGGGAGGTTCAGGTTCGGAACCCGTTCGCACGGAGTGGAGGGGCCTCCTCACTTCTGGGAAGGCTTCTCAACGACGACTATGGACAACGAACGGGAAGAAGAGACGGTCTCCAAGATCTGCATGGTCTTGGAGTACTGGCTGCAGAGAAGGCGGCTGCATTGGCTGCGATTGTCACTGTTGGAGCGGGGATTACTGGTGTTGGTGCAGTCGCTGAAGAGGTATTGGTTACCGGAGGCGTTGCGGCTGCGACGGGCAAAGTAGTTGGCACCGGTGGTGTGGCCAATGGTGTCGGAGATGTGGTTGGTGGGGCGGCTGATCTGGACGCGTCGGTGGTAGAGACTGTGATAGGGCCGAATCAACTAAGTGATCTAGAACGTGAGTTCGCGGACGGTGTGCGGCAGGCGACAGGAACCACTGGTAATACGGATGTTACGTATGGGGCCAATGAGAAAGTCAAACTGAGAAAGCACTCCCAGCACATGAGAGAAACTGCCCGGCCTTTTGGAGTTGAGATACCCAAGAGTCCTAGCAAGGACGCCACACAGGCCGCGATGAGGGACTGGATTGAGACCGTCGTTGCGGAAGGGGACCACAGGCAGGGTCAGTACATGACCTTTGACGATGCCTTGTGGTCCAGATATGGAGACGGAGTTGTGGTTCGGCTCGAGAATGGGGAGTTTCTAACCTACTTGGACTACCGCAAAGGAGGCGTGGCGAATGGATGGGACAGTGCAGATTAGTTTCCAAGGGCATTCGGGTGAAGTACCTGATTCAGCCGGACTGCTGGTCCGTGAGGTGCTTGCCGTTACAGACCGAGAGTATGAGCCTCTTGCATACTACGTCTTAGTTCACGTTGGCGGAGTATGGGTCCGGCTCATGCTGGACGAGGGGGTCTTGTTCGTAGAGAAGACGCACGCTCCGGGGGCCGTTGGGCATGAGGATGAGATTGATGTCTTGTCTGAAATTGCTCTACCGTCTGGGCCGATACAGCGGTTTGCCGTCCAGGACGGGGTAGTCTTGTTGAGTGTCGCAGACTGGACGCTGGTGGTCGTAGAGGATCCCGAATCCTGTCTGGCAGTGTTGAGTCTGAAGAGACCGGCCGTGAGGATTTAGGCCAGTTGATTGGAAAGGGATTAGTACGGGAATCCGGCCGGTACAGGCACGGTTGGTGGCCTGAGCCATACAATGGGCGCTGTCTTCGTGGCCTTGTTGAGTTTGGACTGCGATTTCTCGTCCTGCGGTTCTCGATCACCTGACCACCGTGGTCCCAGGTCTGGGTTGCAGACGAGGCCCATGCCACCGCCGAGTTCCCGCGACGCTACGGTTGGAAGTTGACCGGTGTGCGCAGGCGCCATGATGGAGAGGAGGCGGTTGGGGATGGGCTGGCCTACCGAGAGTACCGGGCCCGAGCGTGGAAGGAGGAGGTTGGCCACCGATTGAACCTAGCCTGGTGGCACCCCCACGTGCGTTGTATTGCCCGGTCCTTGGAGGAAGGCGAGCGAATCCTCGTTCGGGACTACTGGACACTTGGGCGATGTCTATGAGCTCCACAATGTGGCAGGTTTTGAGAGCCCCAGGAGAGGCTTCGTTGGTCTATAGAAGCCCCTTCTCCAGCACAATCCTCAGCCCCTTCCCGGCACCATTCGTCGTGCCAATCACATCAAAGCCCACCGCCACATTGAGCAGCAACATCGATCGGCTTGCGTTGGTGGTGTGGGTGCGAACCCGGGCATACCCCGCTTCCCGACAGCGCAGATGCTGCCGCCGCAGCAGCTCCTTTGCGATGCCCTGCCGGCGGTATTTGGGCGCGACCCCACCCAACCAAGAGTAGAAGCGCCCAGGGCGGTCTCCAAAGCCCAGCTTGAACCCAACCACGCGCTCGCTGTCCAGGGCCACAATCCCCCAGGCATCGCGCACATGACCCAAGCGCTCCAGCAGATCCACAGGCTTCTTGCTGGGCAAGACCTGGGCTGCGAGCGCCAGGATGCCCTGGGCCAGTTTGGCCTCGGGCACGCCGAGCACTTCTACAAAGCGCAGAGAGGAGAGCAGGTCAGGGGCGGAGGAATCGCTGGGCATGGACCCAGATTACTCTCCTAGAGCACCCCGCGCTTCTCCTGGTCCCGCTCAATACTCCGGAACAAAGCACCAAAGTTGCCCTCGCCAAAGCTGAGGTGGTTCTCCCGCTGAATCAGCTCGATGAAGATGGGGCCGACCACGTTCTTGGTGAAGATCTGCAGCAGGTAGCCCTCCTCATCACCGTCCACGAGCACGTTGTGGTGGCGGATACGCTCGGGGTCTTCGCGTACGCCGGGGACGCGGTCAAAGACGCCGGCGTAGTACTCGTCGTCGATGTCCAGGGTCTGGATGGGGCCGCCTTCCATGCGGTCCAGGCTGGAGAGCAGATCCACGGTGAGAAATGCCAAGTGCTGCACGCCAGGGCCCTGGTACTCGCGCAGGTACTCGTCGATCTGAGAGGTGGACTCGCTGCCCTCGTTGATAGGAATGCAGAAGGTGCCGTCGGGGCTGCGCAGGGCGTAGCTGGTCAGGCCGGTCTTCTCGCCGCGGATGTCGAAGTAGCGGACCTCGGTGAAGCCGAAGACGTTCTTGTAGAAGTCGGCCCACTTCTGCATGGTGCCCTTGTAGACGTTGTTGGTCAGGTGGTCGATGCGCACAAAACCGGCGTTTGGCCGCATGACGGGCTTGGGGTGCTCGCCCATTGCGCGCTCGAACAGGCCACCCTCGGCGTCGTCTGGACCGACGAAGTAGACCAGGGAATCGCCGATGCCCAGGATGGCGGGCAAGTCGAAGGCACGGGTCCGGTCGTTGGCGCTGGTGGCCCCACGTCGAACGGCCTCGTCGTGTGCGTGCTTGGGGTCTTGCACCCGCCAGCCCATGGCGCTGATGGCAGGACCGTGGGCGCTGCGGAACTGGGCGGATTCGTCGTCTTCGCGGCGGTTGACCACGATTCGGATGTCGTTCTGGTGGTACAGGTCCAAGCGGCCACAGGCGGACTGCCGGGTCAGGGAGAAGCCAAAGGCGGCGAAGAGGGTGTCGAGCCAGGCGGCGTCGGGGCTGGTGAACTCGACAAAGTCAAAGCCCAGCATGCCCAGGGGGTTGGTGCTCATTTGTTCTCCACGTTGCTTGGGGTCATCCAAGACTTCCAGTAGTCGGAGCGCTCGGCGCTCTCGCCCTGTGGGGTGATCTGCAGGGGATGGCGGGTGTCCACCATCACGGCCTGCTCGTTGGTGTGGGTCTTGCCCTTGGCCGCGTTCACGGCGCCTGGCTGAGGCCCGTGGTGAATGCCCTGGGGATGGAAGGTCACCATGCCGGCGTCCACGCCCTCGCGGGAGAAGAAGTCGCCGTCGTGATAGAAGAGCACCTCGTCAAAGTCGATGTTCGAGTGGAAGAAAGGGACTTTTAGAGCCCCGGGGTCTCCCGTCTCCAGGCCGCGCGGCAGGAAGCTGCAGATGACCACCGTGTCGGTCACGAAGGTGACGTGGGCGGTGGGGGGCAGGTGATAGCGCTCACTCATCATCGGGCGGATGTTGCGCACGTTGATGCGCCAGATGGTCAAATCGCCCTTCCAGCCCACCGTGGTGATGGGGTTGTGGGGGTAGGTGATGGTTGTGATGTGTCCTTGGCGCTGCACCTTGAGCTGCCAGTGTCTGTCGGGCTCAGGCATGGGACCAAGCTCTGGGGTGTCCAACATGGCCGGGTCGAAGAGGGCGTGCTTGCCGGCAATACCGCGGTCTGGCAGCCGCACCTGCTCCCGGGTCACGATGACCAGCACCTTGGTGGGCTGGCTTGGAATCAGTCGGTAGACGGTGCCGCGGGGGATGACCAGGTAGTCGCCGCGCTCGTACTCCAGGTTGCCAAAGTCGCTCTCCAGCCGGCCCTCTCCCTGGTGGATGAAGAGCACCTCGTCGCCGTCGGCGTTGCGGAAGTAGTAGGGCATCTCCGTGAGCAGCTCGGCCCAGGCCAGGACCGCGTCGCCGTTCTTTAGGAAGGACACCCGGCCGGTGATCCAGTCGTCGTTGCGGTTTGGCAGCCTCTCGGTGTTCAGGGCCCGGGGCTTGAGGGGGCCCTCGATGTCGATCCAGTCCACGGGAGGCTTTGAGCGGTACAGGTGGCTGACCCGGCCGGCAAAGCCCTCGCGGGCGTACTCCTCTTCGACGGTTCCCTCGGGGATGTCAACGTGGGCTTGGCGGGTGACCCGTCCTTTGGAGAAGTACATGCGTGGCGCTCCGTGTTTGCCACCGGAAGCTAGGGCATCTGGGTCATCCGGCACAGCGCGCTCTGAGGGAATGCTGTTCTGTCTCAGGCAATGGGAACTCCGACGGTGCCGTACACTTCAGCGATGGCTTCAGAGATCTCCACACCCCCCAGAACGCGCGCGACTTTTGCCGTAGCTGGACTCGTGCTTGGCGCAGTGGCCGTGCTCATCGTGCTGCTGCCCTTCTTCCTGTCCTACAGCGGTGGTGTTGGCGGAGAGCAGTGGGCCTTGGAACGAAGCCTTGCCGGAGAGCACGCCTACTCGCTTCGGCGCCTTGCCTTTGCTGGGGAGCCCTACTTCATCCTGCTTCCTGCGATGTTCTCCCCCAGCCTGCAGCTGTTTCGTGAAGCACTGCTTCCCCATTGGGTACGTTGGAGCGTGATCTCCAGCGGCCTGCATGGACTGGTGGTGCTGATGTCCCTCACCGGCTTCTTCTTGCTCTCGATGCTGGCCGCGATGGTCGCGACCTCGGGTTTGGGGCAGGGGATGGTCTTCCTCTGGACCCTCTTGGCCGGGGTCATGGCTGCGGTCCTTGGGGTGCGCGGCATCGCAGCCTGGCGCATGCGAGGTCAGTAGAGGCGCTCAGGGCCCGCAGCCTGTTCCGTACAAACGATGCAGCGCGGCGTCCCCTGGAACCGAGCCCTCGGGGTGGAGGGGAACCCACCACCAGTAGTCCGCGAAGCTGCCAGGGTGGCGGTTCAAGAAGAGCAACCACCGCTGACCTCGGCCGAAGTCGGGTTGCTCTGAGCGGTCCTCCTGCTCATTGAGGATCAAGCGACGGTCTCCTTGTCCGGTGGGGTCGTGAAGCACACCCTCGATCTCCATCCAAGACTTGATCTGACGTCCTCCAGTCGCCGGACGGCGCCACTGGGTGAGGCTGCTCAGGCGAACGCTTGTGACCACCACCAGGTTGGCGTGGCAGAGGGGCGGAACCTCCCGCCAGGCCAAGGCCGCAGTGATCAGCAGCAGGCTCACCTTCGCCGCCGAAACAGCAGCCCCAACGACACCAAGCCCCAAAGCCCTGGAACGCTGCCCGTGCCGCTGCATCCTCCGCAGCCCTCCGGCTCCGGGGGCAACTCCGTGTCCGCTCCATCGCAGTCTTGGTCTACGCCGTCACCTGGGATCTCTTCCGCGCCCGGAAAGGCTGTGGCGTCCGCATCGTCGCAGTCGCTGCCATCTTCGATGTACGCAAAGGGCGCAAAGCAGTCCTGGAAGGGGGAGAGCGCATCGCCAAAGCCGTCTTGGTCCACGTCGGGGTACCAGGTGCCTTGGTCCACGGCGTTCACGTCGATGGTGCCATCACAGTCGTTGTCCCAGCCATCGCAGATCTCGTCTGCATCGGGGTGGATCTCCGGGTTGTCGTCCATGCAGTCGCCGTCCGGCTGGGTGGCGGTGGCCTCTCCACTGTCCTCGCAGTCGAGATCGGTGGATGGGGTGGTCGTGCGGGTGTCTGCAAAGCCGTCGTCGTCCTGGTCGGCGTAGCAGACATCGCCGCCATCACAGTCCTGGTCCACCCCGTCGGCTACCACCTCCTCGGCCCCGGGGTAGACGCTGCCGCTGTCGGGATCGCAGTCGCCGCTTGGGGCAGTAGCGGGGGCCTCGCCGGGATCCTCGCAGTCTGTGTCTTCTGAGAGCACGGTGCTGACCCCGTCTACAAAGCCGTCCAAGTCTGGGTCGGCCAAGCAGAGCTCTCGGCCATCGCAGTCTTGGTCAATGCCGTCGCCGAGTACTTCAGTGGCGCCGGGGTAGGCATCGGCGTTCAGGTCTAGACAGTCGCCCTCGGAAGTGCAGATCCCGTCCTCGTCTTGGTCCCGGCACCCGCCGTCAAAGACGTAGAGAGCACCGCTTCCACTGCTGGTGCTGTCGGCGTAGGGGGAGCCGCTGACCATCTCGGCGTGTCCATCTTGGTTCAGGTCCACTGTGGCCAGGGCGCCGCCGAACAGGTCGTTCTCTGCGCCATCGGAGCTGGTGATCTTGACCACAGTCTCGCTGACGATGCCGGTTCTGCCGCCGAAGTAGACGTAGGTCGCGCCAGCGCCGAGCTCCACGCCGTCCGCGTAGACCGCGCCCACGACCAGGTCGTCGTAGCCGTCTCCGTCCAGGTCGCCGCCGCTGAGTTGGCCCCCGAAGCTGTGGCCGGTGTTCCCGTCAAAGGCCGTGACCTTGAGCTCGCCACCCAACAGCAGGCCCGTGGCGCTGCCGTAGTAGACGTAGGCCGCTCCGCTGTTGGGACCGCTCACCGAAGACGAGGAGCCCACGGCCACATCGGAGTAGCCATCGGCGTTCACATCGCCCAAGCCGACCAAGTCCACGCTGAAGTAGTCGCCGGCGCTCAAGTCGCTGGCCGTGAAGCTCTGGGTGCTGGTGGTGCTCAGGCCGCTTGCGCTGCCGAAGTACAGGGTGGCCAAGCCGCCGCCCACGACCGTGCTGGCGTTGCTTAGGTCTCCGATGAGCAGGTCGTCGTAGCCGTCTGCGTTTACGTCCAGATCCCCGGCCAGGGAGAATCCAAAGTCGCTGCCGGCCGTGTTCTCGAGCTGCGCCTCGCGGCCCTTGGACAGGCCCAAGGGGCTGCCGTAGAAGAGGCTGACGCTCTGGGCCCCGTAGGCGCTCACCGCCACGTCGTCGTAGCCGTCGGCGTCCAGGTCACCGGCGTGAACCACATCCCAGGCAAAGTGGTCGCTGCTGCCTCCCCAGCTGCGTTGGAGCTTGTCTGCGCGGTCTGCCGAGACGCCGCTGGAAGAGCCGTAGAAGACGTAGAGGGCGCCTTCTAGCACCCCGGGGGCTCCCACCAACAAATCGTCGTAGCCGTCGCCGTCCACATCGCCGCTGCCGCCCAAAGCCTGCGCAAAGTAGTCCGTGGTGTCCCCGTCCAAGGCCAGCAGCTTGTGCTCCCCGCTGGGGTCCAGACCGGTTGCGGTGCCGTAGTAAATGTAGGCGGCGCCGGCGTAGTAGCCCATGTCCCCATCGCCGTGTGCGCCCACCGCCACGTCTGTGTAGCCGTCCCCGTTCAGGTCCCCAGCCTGGGTGACTCGGCCGCCAAAGAGCTTGCTGGTGCTGGGGTCGCTGGGGTCAATGCGCAGCTCGCTCTGCAGGGGATTGAGCACGGCCTGGAAGCTGGGCGCGAAGGGCGTCTCGCTGTCTTGGATCAGAGGCGCCTGCTGGCTTGGGCTGCAGGCGGAGAGCGAGAAGAGAATCCACATGGCCGGCAGAGTAGGACGGCGCCTTCCAACCGGCTACTTGCCAACCCATGCTCACCCTGCGCTTCGATCGCGGCACCCTGCTCCTGGACGGACTGGACTCTGACCAGGCGCCGTCGGGTTTTGTGTGGGATGGCCGGGTGAACCGTCTGCGGGGACCGGGCATGGCCTACCATGACCTCGTTCTCGGATTGCATCGCTCCAAGGCGCCCTATGCCGATCACGCCAAGGCATGGGAGGCGCTGTCCCTGCGCCATGACACCCCAAAATCCCCCCGGGACTACCAAGCAGAAGCGGTAGAGGAATGGACGAAAGCAGGCCGCAGAGGTGTGGTGTCGCTTCCTACGGGCTCAGGCAAGAGCTTTGTGGCTGAGCTGTGCATCGCGGCCTGTCAGAGACCCGCTCTGGTGGTGGCGCCGACCATCGACCTGGTGAACCAGTGGGCAGCGAACCTGGCTCTGGCATTTGGTGGACCGATTGGCGTTCTGGGCGGCGGACAGCACGAGCTGCACCCCATCACCGTGTCCACCTACGACTCGGCCTACCTGCACATGGACCGCTACGGAGACCGCTTCGGTCTGGTGGTTTTTGACGAGGTGCATCACCTGCCGGCCGACGCCTACGCACAGATTGCCGAGCTGATGCTGGCCCCCTTTCGCCTGGGTTTGAGCGCTACGGTGGAGCGGCCCGATGGCTTGCACCAGCGCCTGGATGACCTGGTCGGCCCCGTGGTCTACGAGAAGGGCATCACCGAGCTCTCGGGCAACGTGCTCGCTCAGTACACGGTGGAGCGGGTCGGGGTCGTGCTCTCGGACGAAGACCACGCAGCCTATCTGGCGTGCAGAGCCACCTTCCGGGGCTTCATCGCCAGCCGAGGCATTCGTCTGGGCGGGCAGAACGGCTGGGGACGTTTTCTGAGAGAAGCCGCGCGCTCCAAGGACGGCCGAGCGGCCTTCAAAGCCCACCTGGAGTCCCGGCGTCTGATGCACGCCACCCCTGCCAAGCTGGACGCCCTCGAGGACATCTTGGCCACCCACGCCGGCCAGCGCAGCATCATCTTTACCAACGACAACGCGACGGTCTACCGGATCTCTCGCGGCTTTGGCATCCCTTGCATCACCCATCAGACGGGGGCTGAGGAGAGAAGAGAGATCCTCTCCGGCTTTGCCGAGGGTCGGTACACGGCCGTGGTCACCTCCCGCGTGCTCAATGAGGGCGTAGACATTCCCGCAGCCGAGGTCGGTATTGTGCTCTCAGGGACCAGCACGGTCAGAGAGCATGTGCAGCGCTTGGGCCGAATCCTGCGTCCCAAAGAAGGCAAGCAGGCGGTGCTCTACGAGGTGGTTTCTCTGGGCACCAGCGAGGAGCGGGCCAGTGAGCGTCGCAATGAGCACGACGCGTATCGGGGGGCGGAGGCGGAGTGAGGTACTCCAAACACCGGGGGGGATAGCCCCCGACTCTCGCTAGTCCATAGGACCCGCTCGAGTTGGCTGGACCCCTGTTTTAGGTGGGGCTGGCGCGCTCGGATTCCGAGGCCCTCGCCAAGCCACCCGGCCAAGTCAGCCGGCCCTCCCGGAGCCAGGTCCCACTTCACAATAGTCTCAATCCGAGGTCTTTCGCTTCCCAATACTGGGAGCAGCGCTGCTGCCCGCTCAAAGGCTGTTTCAGCGACAATGCGCTGTGGGCCGTGGCTCTCGCAGATCGCCGGCGGGTGGCATGCCTCTTGCTCCGGGTAGCTTCTAGGAGTTCTTCTTGTTTTTTGTCCTACTGAGCCTGACTGCGTCCAATGTGGAGGCCGCCGCAAACGCGGCCGAGTCTGCGGGCGCGCAGAGGGAAGCGCTTGAGTCTCAGGCGCCAGTGGCTGACTCGGATGTGGTGCTCGACGGGGCTCTTGCCCCCTACCTGCACCTCGCCCTGCGAGACAGTCCCCAGCTCAAGGCGGCCTACGCCGCGTGGGATGCCGAGGTGCGCAGCATTCAAGGGGCCTCGACTCTGCCGGAGCCAACCCTTGGCTTTGGGATTTTCCTGCGCTCCGTGGAGACCCGCGTGGGTCCTCAGCAGGCCAAGGTCTCATTGCAGCAGAGCTTGCCTTGGCCCACGGAGCTGACAGGTCGTCACGACGCAGCAGTGGCCCAGGCCCGCGTGGCGCAGGCCCAGTTTGATGCGGTGGTTCTGCAGGTCAACGCCCAAGTGCTCCAGGCCTACTGGACCGTGTGGGAGGTGCGGGCAACACGGCGCACCCACAGTGCTCATGTGGTGGTGCTCGAGGACTTGTCGGCGACGCTTCGGGCGCGTCTGGAGACCGGATCGGCGACCTTGGCCGATGTGCAGCAAGTGGACCTGACACGGGCACGCTTGGAGGATGCGCTGCTCTCCCTGGATGCCCGAGAGCGTCGCGCCGTGGCCAGCCTGCGGGCGGTCATCGGTGGGACACCAGGGGAGCTGCCCACACTCCAAGACCCCTTCCAGGCGCAGCAGCCCGTGTTGGACTTGCAGCAGGTCACCCAGCTGGCCTTGGAGCACCCCCTGATTGGTGCCGCGGGTGCTCAGGAAGACGCTGCACAGGCCGCCGTTCAAGTGGCCCAGAGCCAACGCGCGCCCGGCCTGACCTTGGGGGTGGACTGGATTCCCACCGGGCCCGCCGCGATGGACGATGCCCAGAGCGGCAAGGACGCCGTGATGTTGGGGGTAGGCTTCCGCGTTCCCCTCTGGCAGCGGGCCTACGCCGAAGATGTGCGGGCCAAGGCCGCGGTGCAGGATCTGCGTGCAGCCCAGAGTGAGGGCCTACGTTTGCAGCTCTCCGCCCAAGTTGAAGACGCCTACATCCGGGTGCTCGATGGGGTGCGCAGGGTAGACGTGGTGCAGTACAGCTTGCTGCCCCAGGCCGAGGGCACCTACACCTCGCTGCTCGGCAGCTATGCGGTAGGAAAGGCCAACGTGGCCCAGGTGCTGCTGGCGCAGCGGGACCTGCTGGAGCTCCAGATCCTCTTGGACAGCGAACAGGCAGAGCTGCAGCGGTCCTGGGCGGAGCTTGAAGCGCTCTGCGGCAGACCTCTGGAACGACGCGGCACGGAGCCCACCCCATGAGCGAGAACTCCTCTCCACCCAGCTGGCTGCGCTGGCTCATCGGTGCGCTCCTGCTGCTCTTGGCTTTCGGTGCCGGCACTCTGATCTCGGGGGATGCGCCCCAGGACGGGCACAGTGAGCATGGCCATCAGAGCCAAGCTGAGGTGTGGACCTGCTCCATGCACCCATCCGTTCGTCAGGGGGAGCCGGGCTCCTGTCCGATCTGCGGCATGGATTTGATTCCTGCCAACAGCGGCTCCTCGTCCAGCTCCAGTGAGCGCATCGTGCTCTCGGAGCGGGCCCGGGCGCTCTCCGAGCTGCGCACCACGGCTGTGCGCCGCCAGTCCGATGCCTCTGCAGAGATTCACTTGCTGGGTCGGGTAGAGGCCGCCGAGTCCACCCGCCGCAACGTGACCACCTGGATCGGCGGACGCATCGACCGTTTGCACGTCAACACCACCGGCGAGAAGGTGCGCCGGGGCCAGAGCATCGCCACGCTCTACAGCCCAGAGGTCTACGCCGCCCACCAGGATCTCATCACCGCACAGGGCCAGGTTCAGCGGCTGCAGGGCGCCTCCGAGTCGGCCCAACGCGCGGCCAGCGCGGCCTTGGAGGCTGCCCGAGAGCGTCTGCGCTTGCTCGGCGTGCCCGAGTCCGAGGTCGACTCCATGGCCCAGGCCGAGTCCCCCCGCCGCACCATCGCCATCCGCTCGCCCTTTGCCGGCACGGTCATTGACCGGGTGGCCACCGAGGGCGCCTATGTGGAGACCGGCGCCACCCTCTACCAAGTGGCCGACCTGAGCACGCTCTGGGTTCAGCTGGACGCCTATGAGAGCGACTTGCCGCGCCTTCGCGTTGGCCAGGAAGTGGAGCTGCTCATTGAGGCCTTGCCCGGCGAGCGTTTTCCCGGCCGCGTGGCCTTCATCGACCCCACCATCGACTCCAAGCGACGCACCGCCCGCGTGCGCGTGGTCGTGGACAATGCGGCCGGTCGCCTGCGCCCTGGCATGTTCGCCGAAGCCGTCGTTCAGGCTGTCACAGAGGGCAGCAGCAGCCCCTTGGTCATTCCGGACTCCGCGCCGCTCTTCACGGGCCGGCGCTCGGTGGTCTACATCGAGGTCAAGACCGAAGATGGCGTGGCCTATGAGCCGCGCACCGTGCGCCTTGGACCGCGTCTCGGAGACCTGTACCCAGTGGTCTCCGGCCTGGCCGAGGGCGACCGAGTCGTGAGCCGCGGGGCCTTTGCCTTGGACGCCGATCTGCAGATCCGCGGCGGCGCCTCGATGATGACCATGCCCGACGACAACGCCGAGCTGCTGCCGGAGCCGGTGTCGCTGAGCGAGAAGGAGAAGGGCGCGATGCGGCCCGTTCTGAGCCACTATCTGGACCTTCAGCGGGCCCTGGCTGAAGACGACCTGAGTCAAGCTCAAACCTCAGCCAAGTCCATCAGCACCGCCCTGGCCAAAGCCAAGCTCTCTCCCCAGCCTCAGCTGGTGTGGGGTGAGATCAGCAAGGAGCTGGACGCCCACAGCAAACACGTGGCCCAAGCCGAAGACCTGGAGGGCGCACGGGAGGGCCTGGAGCCTCTGAGCGCCGCCGTCGAGGTCATGCTGTCCCGCTTTGGCAACCTGCTCGAAGAGCCCCTTCAAGTCGCATTCTGTCCAATGGCGAATGATGGAGAGGGCGCCCGCTGGGTGCAGTCCAATGACCGCATCGACAACGCCTACTTCGGCGATGCCATGCGCACCTGTGGAGACTTTCAGGCCTCTGTGGCGCCTGGAACCTTCTTGGATTCTCCTGTGCCAGTCAGCGCTGCCCCAGCCGGGCACCAACATTGACCCAGCCAGCGCCAGCCCAGGGGATCTGGCAGATGCTGATCGGCTGGTTCATCGAGAACCGGCTGATCGTCTTCCTGCTCACCCTGATGCTCATTCTGGGCGGCCTCTTCGTCGCGCCATTTGAGTGGGACAGCGGCGAGCTGCCGCGGGACCCGGTGCCCGTGGACGCCATTCCCGACATCGGGGAGAACCAGCAGATCGTCTTCACCGAGTGGCCGGGACGCTCGCCTCGAGACGTCGAAGACCAGGTCACCTACCCCCTGACCACGGCGCTGCTGGGCATTCCCGGTGTGCGCACCGTGCGCAGCTCCTCCGCTTTGGGATTCTCGACGATCTACATCATCTTCAGCGATGACGTGGAGTTCTACTGGTCCCGCTCACGGGTGCTCGAGAAGCTGGCCTCTCTGCCGCCTGGAACCGTGCCCGACGGAGTCATTCCCACCCTGGGACCCGACGCCACGGCCCTCGGGCAGGTGTTCTGGTACACGCTGGAGGGTCAAGATCCCCAAGGCAACCCGGTGGGCGGCTGGGACCCGGATGAGCTGCGCTCCATCCAGGACTGGACCGTTCGCTACGCCCTGCAGTCGGTCGAGGGCGTGAGCGAGGTCGCCTCCATTGGCGGCTTTGTGCGGGAGTACCAGATCGACGTGGACCCCGAGGCAATGCGCGCTCAGGGCGTCAACATCACCCAGATCGCCGATGCGGTGCGTCGCTCCAACTTGGACACCGGTGCCCGAACCCTGGAGATCAACGGGGCCGAGTACCTGGTGCGCGCTCTGGGCTTTGTGGAGAACCTGGAGGACCTGGAGCAGGCGGTCGTCCTGGCCAGAGAGAACACCCCGGTTCGGGTGCGGGATGTCGCCAAAGTCTCGATGGGTCCAGCGCTTCGGCGTGGCGCTCTGGATGACGAGGGCGCGCCTGCGGTCGGGGGCGTGGTGGTCGCCCGCTACCTGGAGAACCCGCTCCAGGTCATCAACTCCGTCAAGGACAAGATGGCCCAGATCCAGCCTGGGCTGCCCTCGCGCACATTGGAAGACGGCACCGTCAGCAAGGTCACCATCGTGCCCTTCTACGACCGCTCCACGCTGATCGGCGAGACCCTGGGCACCCTCTCCAAGGCGCTCTACCAGCAGATCCTGATCACCTTGATCGTGGTGCTGGTCATGCTGCGAAAGCTGCGCAGCTCGGCCTTGATCTCCATCATCCTGCCCCTGGGGGTGCTGGGCACCTTCGTGGTGATGAAGCTGACGGGGGTGGACGCCAACATCATGGCCCTGGGTGGCATCGCCATCGCCATCGGCGCGATGGTGGACATCGGCATTGTGTTCGTGGAGAACATCGAGCAGCACCTGGCCGAGAACATCGGCAAGTCCAGGGAAGTGGTGGTGCGCGATGCCGCTGCAGAGGTGGCCCCGGCCGTGTTGACCTCGGTCTTGACCACGGTGGTTAGCTTCCTGCCGGTCTTTGGATTGACGGCGACGGAGCTGCGTCTCTTTGCACCACTGGCCTACACAAAGACCTTTGCGATGGCTGTCGCCCTCGTCCTGGCCCTCGTCATTCTGCCCGCCGCTGCGCTGGTGGTCTTTCGCGTTCGGCCGGAGCCTCTTGCCGATGGCAGCATCGGGACGACCCGCCGGTGGCGCTCCATCTTTCGCCTGGCCCATCTTCGGGATCTGGCCCTCTTGGTGCTTGGCATCGCGGCCTTGTGGGTGAGCCTGCCGGGTGGCCTGCTGGTCATCGTTCTGGCGCTATGGCGCTTCGCCCGCCCCTTGGTCAATCCGGACTTTGTTCAGCGGGGAGAGCTGGCCGAGAACGTGCTCACGGTGGTGCTGGTCTCGGTGCTGCTCATCGTGGACTGGCTGCCGCTGGGACAAGAGGCTGGGGTGCTGCTCAACCTGCTCTTCGCCGGCGGTCTCATCGCCGCCGTTCTGGGCGGATTCCAGCTCTTCGAGAAGTTCTACCCGCAGCTGCTGCGCTGGGTGCTGGACCACAAGGCCGTATTCCTCGTCCTGCCCTCGCTGATGGTCGTAGGCGGTGTTCTGTCCTGGTCCAGTCTGGGTCGGGAGTACATGCCGCCCTTCGATGAGGGCTCCTACCTCTACATGCCCACGACCATGCCTCACGCATCGGTCGGCGAGGCCCAGGCGATGATGTCCAAGATGGACGCCGCCATCGCCCAGATCCCAGAGGTCGACCGGGTCGTCGGCAAGCTGGGACGGGTGGACAGTGCCTTGGACCCCGCGCCGGTCTCGATGATTGAGACGGTCATCACCTACCTGCCCGAGTACCGCACCGAGGCCGACGGCACCCAGGTCCGACAGTGGCGAGACCACATCCGAGAGCCCCAGGACATCTGGAAGGAGATCACCCAGGCCGCCGAGGTGCCCGGCCTGACCAGCGCCCCCACGCTCATGCCCATCAATGCCCGCATCGTCATGCTCCAGAGCGGCATGCGTGCGCCCATGGGGATCAAGGTCAAGGGCCCCGACCTGGCGTCCATCGAAGACTTTGGCATGGCCCTGGAGGGGGTGCTCAAGCAGGAGCCCAGCATCCGAGAGGAGACCGTCTTCGCCGACCGGGTCGTGGGCAAGCCCTACTTGGAGATCGAGCTGGACCGCGAGGCCATTGGACGCTTCGGTCTGCGGGTTGTGGACGTGCAGCAGGTGCTGCAGATCGCTCTGGGTGGTCAGACCCTGACCCGCACCGTGGAAGGCCGTGAGCGCTACCCGGTTCGTGTCCGCTACATGCGGGAGGACCGGGACAGCATCGAGGCCATGGAGGGCGTGCTCATTCCCACGCCGAGCGGCGACCACGTGCCCCTCTCTCAGCTGGCCGAGGTGGTCTACACCAAGGGTCCTCAGGTGATCAAAGCCGAGGACACTTTTCTGACCAGCTACGTGCTCTTCGACCGCCAGCCCGAGCTGGCGGAGGTGGAGGTGGTCGAGGCCGCCCAAGCCCGCATCCAGGCCAGCATCGCCTCGGGCGAGCTCTTTGTTCCGGCCGGCGTGAGCTTTGAGTTCGCCGGCAGCTACGAGAACCAGGTGCGAAGCGAGAAGCGCCTGTTGGTGCTCATTCCCATCGCCTTGGCCTTTGTCTTCATCCTGCTCTACCTGCAGTTCCACCGGGTCACGACCACCGCGGTGATCTACTCCGGCGTGGTGGTGGCTGTCAGCGGTGGCTTTGGACTTCTCTGGCTCTATGGGCAGCCTTGGTTCCTGGACTTCTCCATCTTTGGAACGGGCATGCGCGAGCTCTTCCAGGTGGGCACGGTCAACCTCTCCGTGGCCGTTTGGATCGGTGTCATCGCCCTGATTGGCATCGCCACAGATGACGGGGTGGTCCTGTCCACCTACCTGAAGCAGGTCTTTGAGAAGGACCCGCCAAGCACCGTTCAGGAAGTGCGAGAGCTTACGATTCAAGCGGGTCTTCGCCGGGTTCGGCCTTGCCTGATGACCACCGCAACCACCCTGCTGGCGCTGCTGCCCGTCATCACCTCTCAGGGCCGCGGCTCCGACATCATGATGCCCTTGGCGCTGCCCGTCTTTGGCGGCATGGCCATCGAGCTGGTGACCCTGTTTGTGGTTCCGGTTCTCTACTGTGCAGTGGAGGAGCTTCGCTTGACGGACTACGAAGTGTCCGGTATCAAAGCGCCCATCGACGGAGTGTCCTGATGAGCGAAGAGATGGAAGGCGGTAGCAGCGGTCTGGGCCGCTTTGGCAAGATTCTGATCTACCTGGCCATCCTGGGCGGCGTGAACCTGCTCAGCTTCGTCATGGACTGGGGCTTCTGGATCTACTGATGCCGGCGCCTGAGCAGCTCAAGAGCGCTGCTCTCATGCCCATCGAGCGCATCTTCAACATCTCCCTGGCCGCGAGCTTCGTGGGTTGGGGGCTGATGGGACTGCGGCAGGACGTCAACCCTGTGCGCATCAGCATCGCCTGCTTGAACCTGGTCATCGCCGTGCTCTTGCTTCGGCGAGGTCCGGAGCTTCAAGACGGAACATGGCGGCAGCACCTGGCCGCCCTGCCGTCCTTGTTGGTCGCTGGGCTCTGCTTCTCCCGTGCGCCGGCTGCCTGGGATGTGGGGCCGCAGCTGCTCTTTGTGTTGGGTACCGCCCAAGCCATCTGGGCCTTTGTCTTCCTGGGCCGAAGCTTCGCCGTGCTGCCCGCCAAGCGTGACCTGGTCGTTCGCGGTCCCTACCGCTGGGTTCGTCACCCCGCCTATGTGGGCGAGCTGGTCATGGTCGCGGCCTGTGCCTGGGCCACCGGCCTGGGCGGACTGTGGGCGCCGGTGGTGCTCGTGCCGCTCTTGGTGCTGCGCATCCGGGCCGAGGAGCAGCTGCTCGGCGAGCTGCCGGACTGGGGCCGCTACGCAGAAGGGGTGCGCTGGAGGGTGTTTCCTGGGCTCTGGTAGTTATGGGCCGGGGGCACACCTATACCAAGGCCCTCCATGCTCTCCGGCGAGCTCATCCGTGTCCGCATCAAAGGCAAGGAGCTCTCTCCCAGCTTCGTGGACCCGGCCAAGCCCAGCATCGTGGCGCGCTCCCAAGAGCTGCTGGAGCTCTACCTGCGCGGCGTGGAGGAGGGCCTCTCTCGCGGGGATCTGGTGGAGGCGGTCAAGGACGTCATCGGCGATGGCACCGACCACAAGCTGACCCGAGGTCTGGCCCGCATCTTGGAGGACCGGGCGGAGTTCGCCACCGAGTCGCCCCTTCCGCCCAAGGAGCTGCGCGCCCGCATCTTCCAGGCCACCGCTGCAGCACCGTCCCGTCAGGCAGCCACCGAGGCCTACCAGGCCCTGGCGGAGGAGCTGGACTGCGAGCCGGAGCTCCTACGCCGCAGCCTCTTCGCCGACCGCAAGGAGGAGCAGCTCATCACCTCGCTCAAGGTGCCCGACGCCGCCTGGCTGGTGAACCGCTACAACGTCTCCCTGGTCCAGTCTTGCCTGGTGCGGGCCGAGTCGCTCAAGCTCAAGGTGCTCAAGCCGGCCCCAGAGCGGGTGCGTCAGCTCCTTCGCTACGTGGCTTTTCACCAGCTCATGCACCGGGCGCAGATGGTGGAAGGGGACCTGGTCCTGACCCTGGATGGGCCCACCTCGCTGCTGCGTCAGAGCACCCGCTACGGCATGGCCCTGGCCAACTTCTTCCCAGCGCTGCTTCTGCAGCCAGGGGACTGGGAGATCGAAGGCGTGATCCGGTGGGGTAAGCGCAAGCTGCGCAAGCAGATCAGCCTGACCTCGGGGGCAGGACTGGTCTCACACTATCGGGACCAGGGCGCTTACCAGACGCGCACCGAGCAGTGGTTTGAGGAGCGCTGGCTCAAGCTCGACACCGACTGGAAGATGGCCCGCTGCGCCAGCTTGGTTCACCTGGGCGGACAGGCCGTTCTCGCCCCCTGCTACACCTTCACCAAGGGCAAGAAGACCGCGCACCTCGAGATCCTTGGCTTTTGGCGCAAGGGGTGGCTGCAGAAACACCTTGGGCGGGTGGCCAAGCACGGTCCGGGCAACCTGGTTCTGGCCGTGAGCACCAAGATGGAGGGCGCCAAAGAGGGCCTGGGACGCTTTGAGGGTCAGGTCATCTCCTTCAAGGAGGTGGTGCCCGCCAAGGATGTGTTGGCCGCGGTGGAGCGCTGCGCCCGCTGAGTTGGCAGGTGGGCTCCCTGTGCTCCTTGGCCGGTCCTACGGTAGCCTGTGGGCATGAACATCCTGATCTCCCTGTCCCTGCTCGCCTGCACCAAAGACACCGATGACACCGCCGAGCGCATCTCCCAGCGCTTCGTCGTTACGGTGGAGAACGTTGGTGTGCTCTACCCGATCATCGAGTCGGGCTCCGGCCCAACGGTCTCGCTCAACGTTCCTGTGGGCGCCGATCTGACCGTGTTGGCCACCGACGGTGCCCAATGGTTGATCTCCGAGGCGACCCCCTTCTACGTGGACGGCCAGCCTCAATCACCCGGCAACATCCCCTTGCTGGAGCTGCAGCTCTTGGACGGCGAGATCGAGCGCCGCCGCTCGGTGGACAAGGTCAGCGTTGTGATGGAGGAGCCCCCCTTGGTCGGTCTCACCGCCCCCGATGGCTGGGAGATCATCGCCCTTGCGGCCCCTCATGGAGCCGAACCCGCGCCCGAGGCCACCGTGCCCGCAGACTGGCTGCAGGCCCTCTTGGATGGCGACCGGCCTGGTGGAGAGGCGCAGATCGACGCGTTGACGGGCATCACCCATGTCGCCGGAGCCGGCTTTGCAGGGGTGGCCCTGGACGAGGACAAGCTCTTCACCTTGGGGCAGAGCGACCGTGGCCAAGGTCTCTCAAACTTGGCTGAGGATGGCAACCCCCTCCCGCTGCTTGAGCTGGACACCTTCTCCAACAGCGCGGTCTTCGCGGATCAGGAGAGCGGCGGCTACGAGCCGCTGATGCCGGGCACCGTCACCACCTTCGAGATCGAGGCCACCGAGGGAGAGTCCCTGTTCTTTGCCTCTATGCTGGCCCAGACCAACGACCTCTTCTTGGGCTCTCCACCCCAAGGCATCCCGCTCTTCGACGGGGAGACGCCCGTCGAAGGCGAGATCTCCGATGCCCTGGTGCTCTATGACGCCGGAACCGAGGCCAATCAGCCACCGGGACTGGGTTCGGATCAGGCTCCCCGGCAGGCTGGGCCGGACACCGGCGCAGTGGATGAGGACCCCTCCGTTCGGGAAGTGGACGATGGCTACACCTACCCCGAGCCCTCCGCGGTGCTCTCCGTGACAGTCGCGCTCGCCGAGTGAGTCAAACACGCTCCATTGTCTTGGCGGGGGCTCTGCTTCTGGGGTTGGGAGTGTTGGCCTGGCAGAAAGCTTGGATCGATCCAGTGCGGCACTTCAAGGCGCCGGATGAGCCGCGCGGGGACACCGTGCTCTTCGTGGTCTTGGACACCGTGCGCGCCGATCACAGCTCAGTGTGCGGCTACGAGCGGCCCACCACGCCCACCTTGCAGCGCTTGGCGGGGAAGGAGGGTTGGTCCACGGCCTGTCGTGCCTATGCACCCGGCTCCTGGACTCTGCCCAGCCACGCAAGCTACTTCACGGGCTTGGAGGTGCCGGAGCACGGCGCCCACAGCTTGGCCGCTGGAGGCGAGGACTTGGGCCAGAACACCTCGGAGCAGGTGCGTCCGCTGGGCTCCGAGTCGCAGACACTGGCGGAGCACTTTGCAGCCCAAGGCTACGAGACCGTCTCCGTCAGCGGGAACCCGGTGGTCTCTGCGGCCAGCGGCCTGACCCGAGGCTTTGACGAGGTGCGCGCGCCCGGCCGCTTTGGGAGCTGGTACGGGGCGGACTTTCGGCAGCAGCTCCAGCATGCCTTGGAGGCTGGCACCTCCAAGGACAACCCCCTCTTTCTCTTCCTGAACATCGCCGATGCCCACGTGCCTTGGGCGCCGGTTCCTGAAGGCTTGGACTGGGTGCCAGCCCGATCTGGTCTGGACTGGGGGCAGGGGACTCTGTGGGCGGACTTTCTCGGGGGTCGCATGGCCCCGGCCGAGCGCAGCGATCTGCTGGCTCACTTGGGCGATGTCTACGACTACGGGGTGCACCGGGCCGATGGGACTTTGGACGAGGCCTTGGTGCTGCTGCAGGAGTGGAATCGTTTGGGCCCGGGCAGCCGCATCGTGATCACCTCTGATCACGGGGAGTACCTGGGCGAGGACGGGCTGCTCGACCATGGCCACTACCTGGGCGAGCCCAACAATCAGGTCTTCCTGATGAGCAACCAGGGTGGTCCTCTGCCCGAGCCCATCTCGGCCTTGGCCGCCTATGGCTTGGTGCGGGATGGTGCGCTGCCGGAGCCTTTGCCCAAGGTGCGCGCGGCGGCCTTCCCTCACGCCCAGCGGAGTGAATGGACGGAGGGAAAGTGGTTCACACGGACCTCGGCTGCGGAGTGGCATTCCGAGGAGAAGGTGCTCTGGAGCGATGAGGAGGGCTGGGCAAAAGGGCCGGTGGGGGATCTGTCCGCTTCCGCCCCTGACCCCGATCTGGCCGAGTATGTGAATGCCGTACGGTCGAGTGGCATTCCGAGGGGTGACGTTGATGCTGATCTTTTTGATGCCCTAAAGGCGGCTGGATACATGGACGACTAGCTTTGGGTGGCCAGCCCCGGAAGGGGTCGGGTATTTGGAGCCCATAGGAGATGAGAATGCGCTGGACCCTGCTGTTTGCCCTGGTCGGACTCGTTGCTTGCAAGGGTGGCGATGTCGTAGATGACACCGTCGCTGATGACACGAGCACCGATGACACCAACACCGACGACACCCAGGCCGAGGTCACCTCGATCACGGTGGAGGTGGAGTTTCCAGTCAAGCCCGAGGCGGGGCCGCTGATCATTGCCCTGGCCAGCGGGGGACAGGTCTTTGGCTCCATCCTCTCGACCGAGAGCTTCGCCGCGCCGGGCTTTCCGCAGAAGCAGGTCCAGACCCTCGAGGTCGAGCCAGGTGACTACTACATCGGTGCTTGGATCGACGAGGGCTCCGATAATCCAGAACGGCCCGGTCCAACCGACCCCAAGGGCATCCTTGTGGACGCTGGGCCAACGCTGGTGAGCGTCGCGGCTGGAGAGACGGCTACGCCTACGGTGATCAAGCTTCGGCGACCTGAGACGGACCCTGAGTAGACCGCCTCGAAGGCCTCTTTTTCCTGTGGAATGTGCAGGTAAGACTGCATTGCGCTATTCGGCGAAGCAGGATTAGGAGGCTCACATGGCCGTTACTGAAGTGATTACCAAGGGCTTCTTCGGAACCCTTATGGATTCCCTCAAGCGCGTACTCGGCGGCTTCGGCATGCTGTTGCTGGCGCCGCTGCTGCTGTTTTGGAACGAGTGCCGCTCGGTCCAGACTGCAAAGAGCCTGGAGGAGGGTGCCGGAATGGTCGTCTCTGTGGGCTCCGATGCGGTGGTCGCAGGGAACGAGGGCAAGCTGGTTCACACCACCGGCGACTCCGACACCAGCGAGACCCTGAGCGACGATCAGTTCCAGATCAAGGCCAAGGGCTTCCGCATGGAGCGCTCGGTTGAGATGTACCAGTGGATCGAGTCCGAGAACACCCGGACCGAGAACGACAAGGAGATCACCACTTGGACCTACAACAAGGGGTGGAGCTCCGAGCTCAAGGACTACACGGACTTTAAGGAGATCGAGGGTCACATCAACCCCACCTCCATCCCCTACGAGGGCAAGAGCTACCAGGTCAGCCGAGGCACCCTGGGTGCCTTTGAGCTCGACAACGACGAGATCTCCAAGCTGAGTAGCTTTGAGCCCCTCGACGTGACCGAGGAGCAGGCTGCCCTCAGTGGCGGTGCCGCCAAGGCGCACAACGGCCAGATCTACATTGGCGCAGACCCCTCCAGCCCCACGGTTGGTGATGTGCGTGTCGCCTTCAAGATTGTGCGCGTGGGTCCCATGAGCATCGTCGGAAAGCAGGCGGGCAGCGGCTTTGCGCCTTTCCAGACCGAAGCGGGCGACCAGCTCTTGATGGTCTCTCCCTCCATCAAGTCTGCTGAAGTGATGTTCGAGGACGCCAAGCAGGCCAACGTGGCCATGACCTGGGGCATCCGCTTCATGGGCTTCCTGATGATCTCCGCTGGCTTTGCGGCCATCTTCGGTCCGCTCAAGGTCATCGCTGACCGCGTTCCCTTCATCGGTGACGTGATCGAGGGTGGCATCGGATTGATCTCGATGTTGCTCTCCGTGGTGGTGACCTTCTTCGTCATCGCAGCAGCCTGGATTGTGGCCCGTCCGCTTCTGGGAATTCTGCTGTTCTTGGTGGGCATTGGCGGCATCGTGGGCATCGTGATGCTCGTGCTCAAGGCCAAGAAGGCCAAGGCCGGCGCTGCTCCTGCAGCCCCTGCAGACGCCGCGGCGAGCTGAAGCGGGTGGCGGAGCGCCCTGGACCTGGCGGTAGAGACCGCTGGCCAGCCAGCTTCCGCCGCCGCCAAGGCCAACAAACACGGGCCCAGCGCCGCGCACTGCGCGAGCACTGGGCCCGTTTTGGTGTTCCTTGGCGCTATGGCGAGGTGCTGGAGTTGGAGGCGCTCTTCGGCAGAGGCGGCCCCTGCACCCTAGAGGTGGGCTTTGGCATGGGGGAATGCATCCTTTCCCGGGCCCAGGCTGAGCCTGAGCGCAATTTCTTGGGCGTAGAGGTACATCTGCCGGCAATTGGCGCTGTCTGTGCTCAGGCGGCCGCTATGGGGCTGGAGAACCTCCGCATCGTGCGGGGTGATGTGCTGCGTCTACTCAATGACCAGCTCGCCCCCTCGCTTCTAGACCAGGTCTGCGTGTTCTTCCCGGACCCCTTTCCAAGACGGCCGGAGCGCAGGCTGATGCGCCCCCTCTTCACGGAGTTGGTCGCCCTTCATGGCCGGGCGGGCACCGAGCTCTTTCTGGCCACTGACATCGAGAGCTACGCCGAGTTCGCCGAAGAGGTCGTGGCGCAGGACCCTCGTTTTGCTCTGCGGGCTCGGGGAGAGCGACCCACATTTCGGCCTCTGTCCAAGTACGAGGCCAAGGGACATGCGGAGGGGCGAGAGACCTGGGAGCTGCGGTGGGCGCTGCGCTGAGGGCGGGTGCGCTGGGGGAGGTCGCCGAGAGCTACTGGAGCTGATCGCTGTAGGCCTGGATAGCGTCCGCCATCGCCGCATCACCCCAGCGGTGCCGCAAGGCATCCAAGACCAGCCGGATGGGCTGTCCAGCCTTCTTGCCCTGGGACTTCTCCAGAGTGGCCTTGCAGGAGAGCAAGGCGGAGAGCGCGCTGGGTTGGTCACCAGCCAGCTCGGCAGCTTCTGCCAGGAGCAGGGACGCCAGCATGTAGCGCAGCGGATCCGCGCTATCCAGGGCGGCATCACGGGCTGCCGTGGCATGCCGTGCGCCGGTCTCGCTCATGCCGGCCTGTAGGGCTGCCATGGCCTGGCCGATGGACTCATCTGCGAAGGGGTCGGCGTCGTGGTCCAGCTCCAGCTCGCCGTGGAGGGCGGAGATGGGTGCGCCTTCTTCCCAGACAAAGTCGCGCAGGATGCGTCGCATCAGGCGCAGCTCCACGCTTCGCCGCAGATCGTCTTGGAGCTCGGCCAAAGCCACCGCGCGGCCCATGTCTCGAAGGGCGCCCTCTCGGCTGAGCTCGGAGGGGGTCTCCCGGTCCATCCGGTGCAGGTAGCTGGCGCGTTTCTCTAAGGCATCGCAGAGCTCAGCGCGGCGGCCCAGGCTGTCCAGCAGCTCAATGACCTCGCCGGTGGCTGAGGCAGCACGGTCCCAGGCCTGTTGCTCTACTTCAAGGGTCACCAGGGCTTGCGCTGCGGTGAGCGCCAGCGGCAGCTTGCCAGAGACCTTGGCGGCGGCACCGGCCTTGCGCAGGGCCCGGGCTGCGCTCGCTGCCAACTCAGGTGCGTGGGTCAGACGCTCTCCCTTCTCGAAGAGATACTCCGCGTGAAGTGCCATGGCCCCTTTCCTGTCTCTTATACACATCTGACGCTGCCGACGATATGCAGTGTGTAGATC
>OJIV01000135.1_pt1 | contig 32541 bp, 28 predicted proteins | sample 1595861 | NCBI WGS metagenome assembly OJIV01 (sample SAMN05416883, study PRJEB24817) | seawater metagenome | isolation source: Sea water | place: Canada:Atlantic | collected 2013-11
CACTGCATATCGTCGGCAGCGTCAGATGTGTATAAGAGACAGATTTAAATGGGGTTATTTTAGTTTCTCCAGCAGACTATAATCTTTACAGCACGGGGCAGCCTATATACTCAGCAATTAATTTACCTTATTTTACTGCTGCTGCCTGGTATCACAAAGCATTATCTTCTGAATTGCAAAACAAAGATTTATTAGAAATACTCCCTGAAGCTGAAGAATATTCCATAAACATATTAATGCCAGCACTTGCAAAAGGTGGGTTTATTAGCAATAAAGAAAGAAATAAAGTAGCCGAAAAAATGTCATACTATTCTGGACTAAGTAAAAAAGTTATTTTACAACATAATTTAGAGGTGCCTACTAGTTTTTTCTGGAAAGAACTTTTGCGTGATAAAACAGGTCAAACTATAGGTCGGTTGGATTCTCGTTATTTAGGATTGGACAAAATGGAAGCGGGGACAAGTCCAGATTATAGTCCAGAGCTTACTTCTTGGTTACATTCCTTTACTCCAGCAATTAATCATTATATAAAGACAGAATTGAATTTTACCACAGATGTAAAGTACAATATGTTTGGAAATGTACATCCTTGGGATAGGCGTAATAATAACACTAGGGATGGTTTGCGAGAAGCAATGGCAACCAATCCTTATTTAAAAGTTTTAAATCAGTCGGGTTATTATGATGGAGCAACAACCTATTTTGCGGCAAAATATTCCTTATCACAAGTTGATCCTAGCGGAAAAATGAAGGATCGTTTTACTTTTAAAGGGTACCGAAGTGGTCATATGATGTATTTGCGAAATGAAGATTTAATTAAAGCAAATGATGATTTAAGATCATTTATTAAAGAATCAGCTGCAAATGGTAAAGCAGCGAAATATTAATCTGCTTTGTGAGCTAATTTCATGGTAATGGGTTTGTTTTTAAACCACCTCTACAAATAAACCATTTTCGGTTTTATTTACTTTGGCAATATTTTTTTTTGTTAATTCTTTAATGGTTTTATCCCATTTTTTATTACTTAGTCCCGATTGAGTTTTTAGTTCATTTAATTCAATTGGAGAATTAACTTTTAGAATATTAATGATTGCTTTTTCATCATCACTCATATCAACCTGTTTTACTTCAGGTTTCATTTGAGGAAAGAATAGTACTTCTTGTATGGAAGCGTTATTAGTTAAAAACATAATTAAACGATCCATTCCAATTCCCATTCCTGATGTTGGAGGCATTCCATATTCTAAAGCTCTTAAAAAATCTTGATCTATAAATTCTGTAGCTTCATCATCACCACGTCCTGCTAATTTTACTTGATCTTTAAAACGTTCTCTTTGGTCAATTGGGTCGTTTAATTCAGAATAAGCATTTGCTAATTCTTTACCACAAATAATCAACTCGAATCGTTCAGTAAGATCTGGGTTAGAACGGTGTTCTTTGGTTAATGGACTCATCTCTTTTGGGTAATCTGTAATAAAAGTAGGTTGGATGTAATTGGCTTCACATTTTTCACCAAAAATTTCATCGATTAATTTTCCTTTACCCATCGTTTCATCTACACCAATCCCCATTCCTTTAGCAACTTCTCTAATTTCGCCTTCCGATTTTCCTAAAATGTTAAAACCCGTATAATGCTCGATTGATGCTGCCATCGTCACTCTAGCATACGGAGCTTTAAAATTAATTTCATATTCTCCAAAAGTAGTTTTTGAGCTCCCGTTTACTTCCGTAGCACAGAATTCCAATAATTTTTCTGTTAAATCCATCATCCAATTGTAATCTTTATAGGCTACATAGATTTCCATCATCGTAAATTCTGGATTGTGAGTGCGATCCATACCTTCATTTCTAAAGGTTTTTGCGAATTCATAGACACCATCAAAACCACCAACGATTAATTTTTTTAAATATAATTCACAAGCAATTCGCATATACATTGGAATGTCTAGAGAATTGTGATGTGTTTTAAAAGGTCTTGCAGCTGCACCGCCAGGGATCGATTGCAGGATAGGGGTTTCAACTTCAAAATAACCACTATTATTAAAGAAAGTACGCATCGCTGTAAATAACTTAGTACGTTTTATAAATACTTCTTTTACCTTTGGGTTTACTACTAAATCTGCATAACGTTGGCGGTAACGCAATTCAGGATTATTAAATTCATCAAAGGTATTTCCTTCACTATCTGTTTTTGGTAATGGCAATGGTTTTAAAGCTTTTGAAAGTAATTTAAAGCCTTTAACCATCACTGTTTTTTCCCCTACTTTAGTAGTAAATAATTCTCCTTCAATACCAATGAAATCACCAATGTCTAATAGTTTTTTATAGACATCATTATAAAGTACTTTATCCTCACCAGGACAAATTTCATCTCTATTAAAATATACTTGAATTCGACCTTTTGAATCTTGCAATTCTGCAAATGAAGCTTTTCCTTGTATGCGACGAGACATTAATCGTCCAGCAATAATTACTTTTTTACCGTTTTCAAAATTATGTTTAATATCCGATGTCATCGCATCCACCGGAAATAAATCTGCTGGATATGGGTTAATGCCTAATGCTCTTAGTTTTGTGAGCTTTTCTCTTCGTACTTGTTCCTGTTCGGATAATTGCATAGAAATTGTGTAAAAAATAATTACAAATATAATAACAAACTATGTGTTAATCAATACTTGTAACAAAAGGAATTTTATATGGACCTATAGATTAATTAATAATTGTAAATTTGCATAGATGAGTATTTGGAGAGTAATTTTATCAATCATATTCCCGCCGTTAGCAGTTATAGATAAAGGCTGTGGATCTATAATTATCGTTTTCATTCTAACTTTATGTGGATGGATTCCTGGTGTTATTGCAGCGCTAATTATTATTAATAATCCAAAATAGATTATACTATGTTGTTTAAAATAACTTAGCTTACCATGGTCATAGATGATATAAATCATAGCAGAAATTCACTCTCTATAGATTTAAGTGACTTGAGAAAGATGGTTGGAGATATTAGTGATGCTTGTGCTAAGTTAAAAACGGATACAATTATTACATTTAAAAGTTGAATTAGAAAAATAATCTCTTGAATAAACAAATTGGAATACAGGAACTAGGAATCAAAGATTATAAAGATACTTGGGAATATCAAGAAAAACTTTTTAAGGCTATTATTGATATAAAAATAAAAAATAGAAGGGAAGAAACATCCTTAGATACTCCTAATTATTTTTTGTTTGTAGAACATCCTCATGTATATACTTTAGGTAAAAGTGGACATATTGAAAACTTACTCATTTCTGCAGAAAAATTATCCGAAATAGGAGCTACTTTCTATCAAAATAATCGAGGTGGAGATATTACTTACCATGGGCCTGGGCAAATAGTTGGTTATCCTATATTAGATTTAGAAAACTTTTTTTCAGACATTCATAAATACCTTCGATTTCTGGAAGAAATGATTATAAGAACATTGGCTGAATATGATTTGAAAGGAGAGCGATCTAAGGGCGAAACAGGTGTATGGTTTGACGTAGGTACTCCTTTTGCAAGAAAAATATGTGCTTTTGGAGTGCGTGCAAGTCGTTGGGTAACCATGCACGGGTTTGCATTAAATGTAAATACCAATTTGGGTTATTTTGATCATATGATTCCTTGTGGCATAAAAGGAAAAGCAGTTACCTCATTAAATGTAGAATTAGGAAAGTCTGAAGTTTCCCTAATAGAAGTAAAAGAAAAATTACTTTTTCATTTTTTAGATTTGTTTGAAGCTGAAAAAAAGCTTTATTCTTAAGTTTATATGTTTATTTTTTTTAATGATTATAATTGACAAGCCTAGCGCAGGCTTACTGATCACTATTAGTCATTTACTTGCGTTTTTGTTATTGGAGTTTGTAAATTTTTGTTTTTCGTGAGTATGATAAATTTTAACAAGCCCGTTTCCTAATTATAAAAATTAGTTAGTTGAGTAGGTTTACAAAAAAAAATCAATTAATGTATTTCGTAAAGAAGAATGTTTTTAGCAGCACCTTTCACAACAAAATTTGTTTTACCATTTTTTGTTAGATCTCCAAGATCTATTATAGAAGTTCCATAAACAGGGAATCCAGATAGCAGACTTCCAGATTTATTATAAACGTATAGTTTGTTTTCTTGTGTTTCAGTAATTGAAATAAAGGTTTTACGATTAACAATACTAATAGTTGGTGCTGTATAAATTCCAAAAGGTAATTCGATTAAAACACCATTGATCCGCATTAAATTATCATCTAAAGTTACTTTATTTTTTCCTTTGACAGTAAAATAATAACTTGTTACTTCCAATTTATCTGTAACCGTTTCCCCATCCAAATCAACACTATTTTTAGAGTTGTCTTTATTGATAATTACTAATTTTGTATTTTCTAATGTGATTGGAGTATTGGAAAAATCGAATGCCTTAGATACAGTTACTCTTGATTTACCTACTCGGCTAAGAATGTTTAATTTCCCGCTTTCCTCCGCAATAGTGATGTAATCTTTACTGTTAATTCTAAAATGTTGAGGTGGAAATACAATTTTTGATGTTGATTTTTCAAACTTAAATCCTTTTACTTTTTTTCCTTTGCTATCCAACATTAAAACTTCTTTTCCTTGAGTAATTACAAAGCGATATTTCCGATTATTATCATAATCAAAAACAGAAAGTGCTTGGGTGATGTTGTCTTTAAATTTTTTGGGGAAAGGAGTAACAGCTCTCCCAGTTCTGTCTAAAATATAAAAATTATTTTTGGTCGTAAATGCCAATTGCTTTTTGCCATTTCGTAAAAGATCAACTTCTTTTACTTTACCTAATATTGGATTCTTAAGCTTCTTTGTCCATAAAATTTTTCCTCCAGAAGAAATAAAATACAACTTGTTTGTAACATCTTGAACAACGATGTCTTTTCCTCCCGTTTTGTGATTACTGAAAAAAGTAGGATCATTTAGTAGTTCGTTTTCTAATTGAATACTGTTAATTTGTGTTACTTTTCCTTTAAGGTTATTACTACTTGAAAAACTCGTCTCTTTACAAACAAAATTTACGTGAGCAAAATCACGGTCATAATTGAACTGAAGTATCGCTATAGGATACTTTTTAAAAGAAACAGTTTCTGTTTTAATTTTTAGAAGGTTAGAAATTGCTCCTGAATAATTTCCGTTTAGCATCATAATTAACAAGGAAGACTCGTCACTAAGTTGAGAAAGCGCTTCTTTATAATAGGAGGTAGATGACAGACAGTTATTAGTTAAATAAGAATTGATAATGTTTTGAGTAACTTCTTCATTTTCAGAAAAAATAAAGAAATTATCTAAAATAAATACTTCTTTAGGAGCAGTTTTATTTGTAAAAGTTAAAAAATGATTTACAAATAAATTTGGCTCATTAAAGTGATGTATCATTATGCCTTTAAATGAGGCTTTAGGGCTGCTATAATTAAATAATGCCTCGCTAGTAAGGCCTATGTCAAAACTCTTTAAAACAATTGCATTCCCTTTTGAAAAACTTATTTTACTTACTTCACTAATCGCTTCAAATAAAATAGTTTCTTCACTATTGACACTTTTAATACCCCTAAAGTTTTGAAGGTTGTTTTGAAATAATGCAAAATCATCAAATGTTAATGAAACAACTCTATTAGCATTGGTTGGAGTAACTTTTGCAATATCATTTTGTTGAGGATTTAAACCTTTAAAAATAGATACCAATTGCGAAACTGAATCATTTGCTAATACAACTCCTGAAGCGGTTAATGCATCTGGTAAAACTTCAATATTAAGTGCTGCCCAAGAAGCAAAATTAAATAATAAAGCTTGGTTTACTAAAATCTCATTAGCAGGAATAATTGCTGTTAAATCCTGATGGTTACTTAGTGCTGTTATTTTTTTAAAAACTGCATCATTTTCATTTTTCCCGCTTAGTAGCTGTTCTAATACTTTTTGTGAATTTGACACAACAAATATACTGTCTTTAATAGTTGTAAAAATAGCTTGTTCGTTGATAATTACTTTTTGAAGAGTATAAGAATTAAACGAAATGTTTTCTATAGTTTTATCAGGTATGGAATCTAAATTAAATAGATTTTCGCTTAGTTTCGTAATAAAAGTAAATGAAGATTTGTCATTTTCTTCAGATATACATAGTATACTTTTTGAACTAGGATTTAAGTGATTAAAAATCTCTTTATTGTTAAGATAAGAATAGGGTTTAGAGTTCTTTAATTTAGCAAGGAAACTATTATTCTTAAGGTCAGATTTTAAAGCTTCAAAATCATTGATAGTTAATACCACTGAAGGATTCTTGGGGATGAAATCTGTAAGCTCTTTTAATTTTGAAGGTACTGGATCGCAGCTTATAAAAAAACTAAATAGGAATACCGATACTATGGATGGAATAAAAACCTTCATATCACAAAAATAATAAGGAAAACAACAGAATCAAGTAGAAATTAAAAAGTTTATTGTCGGGTTTTTAACAATCAAACTTAAATATCTAAATTTAGTGAGAATTGTTCGGGTAACAACTGAAAACTTTTGCGATGATACTTAGTAATTCCGTATTTTTTAATTGCTTCTCGATGTTCTTTGGTGGGATAGCCTTTGTTTTGTTTCCAATTAAACATAGGGTATTCTTTATCAATCTCTTCCATATATGCATCACGATACGTTTTTGCTAATATGGATGCTGCTGCTATATGTAAATATTTTCCATCTCCTTTTATGATGGTTTGATATGGGATGTCTAAAAAAGGCTTAAAACGGTTGCCATCAACAGCTATAAAATCAGGTTTTTTGGAGAGTTTTTCAATAGATTTATGCATCGCTAAAATGGAGGCGTTTAAAATATTTATTTTGTCAATTTTCCTCATCATAATGTGAGAAACTCCAAAGCAAATTGATTGGTCTTCAATTATAGACTTTAAAAGCGCTCGTTTTTTTTCTGAAAGTTGTTTTGAATCTGTTAAAATTTCATTTTTAAAATCCTCAGGCAATATAACAGCAGCCGCTGTTACTGGACCAGCAAGACAGCCTCGGCCAGCTTCATCAGTGCCGCATTCAATTAATTGTTTATTGATTTTTAGTTTTAACACATTTAACGGAATTCATTATTTAAATATTCCATTCAAAAGTATACCTTTGCTTGGTAAGTTAAAAATAGATGCGCAAAACGTTTTTTTTATTTCTTCTATTATGCTCTTCAGCAATAGTTTTTTCTCAAAATAAAAGAGAGAGCACTAAAAAGAATAAGAAGGAAAAACCTTCTATAAGCCTATATAAAATTATTTCAGCCAAACGAGATACTACTTTTGTAGATACCTCGCTTACCATTCAAAGAGAATATAAATTCAACTATTTACGAAAGGATAATTTTGAATTGCAAGAATTTTCAAACGTAGGTCAACCCTATAATAATTTAAGCTACGACTTCGATATTTTAAATTTAAAACCATTATTTGTAGCTCAATCTCATCATTTTGGCTATCGTGAAATTGAAGACATGAAGTATTATAATTTACCCACTCCTTTAACAGAATTGTATTTTAAAACTGCATTTAAACAAGGACAGCAATTAGACGCATTTTTTTCAATAAATACTTCAAAACAATTTAATTTTTCTATTGCATACAAGGGAGTACGATCTTTAGGGGCTTATCAACATGCTTTGACAAGTACAGGAGATTTTAGTTTTACTACAAATTATCACACAAAAAATAATCGATATAATATTTTAGCACATGTAATGGCATTGGATCTTGTCAACCAAGAAAACGGAGGGCTTACGGATGAATCTGTTTTGTTGTTTGAGAGTAATAATAGTGAATTTAGAGATCGGGGACGGTTAGAAGTAAATTTTCAAGATGCAGAAAATGAATTAAAAGGGTTTCGTGTTTACGGAAAACAAGAGTTTGAGTTGATCACCAAAAAAGATAGTACCGACCAAAACAAGCTTTTTATTGGTAATGTAATGAGCTTTGAAGATAAATCGTATGTGTTTAAGCAAGATGTTCCCTTTGATGATTATGGGGAGTCTTACAAAACTTCTGATTTGTATAAAAAAGGAAAGCTTGAAGATTTCAACATTCAAGGATATACTCGTTTTGAAAATAACAATATAGGAAGTCTAAGTGCTTTTATTGGGTATACGGATTATAATTATGGATATAATAGTGTCATCATATTTGATGAAGGTAGGATTGAAAATAGATTAAAAGGTGACTTGGTTCAAGCGGGCGCCTCTTACAAAAAAACATATAAAGGATTTGAATTATTTGGTCAAGGAGCTATTAATATTTCGGGAAATTATGACGGTAATTTTTTACAAGCCGGAGCTTCTTACCTTATTAAAAACGCTCATAAAATTAGTGCAGAAATTAAAACTCATACTACTGCGCCAAACTTTAATTTCTTATTAAACCAAAGTGATTACATTAATTATAATTGGCAAAATAATTTTGAAAATGTAAAAACGCAGCAGTTAAAAGTAGATTTTAAATCTCATAAAATTGCTAATATGTCTCTGAGTTATACAGGTATTAATAAGTATGCGTATTTTTCTATTAAAGAAAATGATTCTACCCCTACGCCACAACAATATGGAGAACGAGTGGATTATGTAAAAGTAAAATTACAAAAGGAATTTAAATATAAGAAGTTTGGATTGGACAACACGCTCTTGTATCAAAATGCTTTAAATGGTGAAGAGGTTTTAAAATTGCCTCAATTTATCACAAGAAATACATTGTATTTTAAAGATCATTGGTTTAAAAGAGCATTGTTTGCGCAAACTGGAGTCACCTTTAAATATTATTCCAACTATATGATGAATGGTTATGATGCTGTGTTAGCAGAGTTTTATGTCCAAAATGATACAGAGCTAGGAGGATATCCTCAATTTGATATTTTCTTCAATGCAAGAGTACAACAAATTCGTTTTTATTTTAAATATGAAAATTTTAATGCATTATTTTCAAGGACCAATACTTATTTTTCAGCTCCTGGATATCCGTATCGTGATGCCGTGATTCGATTTGGAATTGTATGGAATTTCTTTATGTGATTTTTAAGAGGCTTATAACATTCAATACCTAGATTCCAATTATAAAAAAGGCCTGACAGTTGTTGTCAGGCCTTTTTTATAATAAACGTATTGAATTACTATTTATCTAGTTTTTTTAAGCTTTCTGCTATTTTTTCAGTGTATTTATCTGCAGTTTTTACAGCATCCCTTGGGTTTTCTATTATTGTTGTAGTAGCAGCCATAAGTTGCTCGTCGTCGTCATTATTTAAATTATAGAATAATGTTTCAAGCACATATTTTTTATCAATCGTGGTATAAGAACCACCATAACCATAATAATCTCCAAAAGTAGAGTATGAATAGGGATGCGCATAATAACTATTAAAACCTCCATAATAAGATGGGTAATAAGAGTTGTAAGGTCCCATCATGCCCATACCACCTCCATAATAATCATTGTAATAATTGGTGGTTTCAGTTTCCGAATAATCTTTAAGTACACTTATGCATATGGCGTCATATCCTTCGTAACCAAAAATATCAAGAATACGCTTTCGCTTTTCTTCTGTCATTTCCTCGTCATGATCCATTTTTGGAAACCTAGTAAAGCTTTCAGTAGCTTTATAACCAGCGTTTCTTAATTTATTTGCGATGCTACTTTCGAAATCAGCACGTATTTCAAGGTCTGAGGTTCTTGCAATCACCAATATATTTCTATCGGTCATCTGGTCTATGTCTTTACTTTTCCATGCACTTAATACTTTTACAGAAGTACTGCATCCAGTAAACATCAAAAGGACAATAGCTATTAATAGGTAGTGGTTTTTTTTCATTTTTTTCATTTTATTAATCTTTTAATAATCCCCTAGAAATTACAATTTTTTGTATTTCTGAAGTTCCTTCATATATCTGAGTGATTTTAGCATCACGCATTAAACGTTCAACATGGTAATCTTTTACGTAGCCATTACCACCATGAACTTGAATGGCTTCTACGGTAACGTCCATTGCAACTTGCGACGCAAATACCTTTGCCATTGCACTACTCATATCGTAGTTATTTCCTTGGTCTTTATCCCATGCAGATTTATAAACTAACATTCTAGCTGCCTCAATATTCGTATGCATATCGGCTAATTTAAAAGCGATAGCTTGATGGTTACAAATTTCAGTACCAAAAGATTTTCTTACTTTAGAATAGTCTCTTGCTAATTCATATGCGCCAGCAGCAATACCTAAAGCCTGTGCTGCAATTCCTATTCTTCCCCCAGACAGTGTTTTCATGGCAAATGGAAATCCAAATCCTTCTTCACCAATTCTATTTTCTTTAGGAACCTTGACATCATTAAACATTAATGAGTGCGTATCACTTCCTCTAATTCCTAATTTATCTTCTTTGGCCCCTATTTCAAATCCATCCCAGCTTTTTTCAACAATAAAAGCATTGATTCCTTTGTGTTTTTTTTCCTTATCTGTTTGAGCAATTACAATATAATAATCTGCAGAACCTCCATTGGTAATCCAGTTTTTTGTTCCATTTAATAAATAATGATCTCCTTTGTCAATAGCAGTGGTTTTTTGTGAAGTAGCGTCAGATCCTGCTTCAGGTTCACTCAAGCAAAATGCTCCTAGCTTTTTACCAGTAGCTAATTCAATAAGGTATTTTTGTTTTTGATTTTCATTAGCGTATTTTTCTAATCCATAACAGACCAAAGAATTATTTACAGACATAATCACACTGGCTGATGCATCTATTTTTGAAAGTTCTTCCATGGCTAATACATAAGAAAGCGTATCCATTCCGCCACCACCATACTTCGGATCTACCATCATTCCAAGAAAGCCCATTTCTCCCATCATTTTTATTTGTTGGGTAGGAAATTCTTGTTTGTTATCTCGTTCTATTACTCCCGGTAATAATTCAGACTTTGCAAAATCACGAGCTGCGTCGCGAATCATAATGTGTTCTTCAGTAAGCTTAAAATCCATTAAAAACAGTGTTAAATAGTTTGATAAATAGGGTGCAAATATACCTTTTTAAATCTCAATTGTCAAATTAGAAATAGTTTCGATTGTTGTATAATTTTATTGTTATTAGTTTTGAAGAAACCATAAGGGTCTTGTATATTTAAAGTCTAAATAAGTTTTAGTTTTGAAAAAATTAACATATCATGTTTTGGGGGTGATGAGTGGAACATCATTAGATGGAATTGACGTAGCTGAAATCATTTTTAATGTATCAGAAAATGGAACGTGGAGTTATAAAATAATATCATCTGAAACGGTCTCGTACGTTAAAGGCTGGAAAGATAAATTGCAGAAAGCAATATCTTTTTCTGAACAAAAATTAACAGCACTAAATTCTGAATACACCATTTATTTAGCTGAGGTTATTTTAGAATTCATATCCAGAAAAAAGATATCTAAATTAGATGCCGTTTGTAGTCATGGGCATACAATTTTGCATGAACCTCAAAAAGGTGTTACCTTACAAATAGGTAATTTACTTGAAATTGCTTCATTAATAAACCAAAAAGTAGTTTGTGATTTTAGAGTTCAAGATTTAGATTTAGGGGGCAATGGTGCTCCATTGGTTCCCATTGGAGATAGATTACTGTTTAGTGAATATGATTATTGTTTGAACTTGGGTGGATTTGCAAATGTTTCTTTTGAAGAAAAAATAGAACAACAGAAATCAAAAAGAGTAGCCTATGATGTTTGTCCTGTAAATATTGTACTTAATTATTTAGCAGAACAAAAGGGTTATTCATTTGATGAAAGTGGGAATTTAGCTCGTGGAGGAAAATTATCTAAGAAATTGTTTCAACAATTGAACGATTTGCCTTTTTATACAATGAATCCACCAAAATCCTTGGGATTGGAATGGGTAAAAAATGAGGTATTCCCATTATTGAAATCCCCAGCTATTTCAATTGAAGATCAATTGCATACCATAACTGAACATGTCGCCTTTCAGTTATCAAATCAATTTAAAAAAGATTCGAATATTTTAGTTACGGGAGGGGGTGCCTATAACTCCTATTTAATAGAACGTACTAATAATTATAAAAAAATAAATTTAATCATTCCACCAGCAGAATTGATTGAATTTAAAGAAGCTTTAATATTTGCTTTGTTGGGAATTTTAAAATTAAGGAACGAAAATAATTGTTTAAAAAGTGTGACTGGAGCAAAAAAAGATCATTCCTCAGGAGTTGTATTTTTTCCTAAAAATCCATTGGAAAAGGCTTAATTTCATTATATATTCGCAAGCCTATTTTAAGCCCTAAATATTTAATTTTATTTTTTATTTTGGGCATTTAATTTTTTTAAAAAAAACACCTCTTTATGACTTCTATAATTATCTTGATTTTTGTTATAGGTTACCTCTCAATTACTTTAGAACATCCCTTAAAACTTGATAAAACAGTACCTGCATTAATTATGGCAGCTCTTATTTGGGCATTACTTGCTATTGGTTTTCATTTGGGTTGGTTTGATGTTATTGATACTCATGAAAATGTTTTTAACTTTCTCTCCGGTGGAGAAGCAGCAGAACACGGTTTTGATAATACCTTATTACATCATTTGGGAAAAACTTCCGAAATTCTTATCTTTTTAATTGGAGCGATGACCATCGTTGAAATTATAGATTTACATAGGGGTTTTGAAATATTAAAAGGAGCAGTAAATACAAAAAGTAAGAAAAAGTTATTATGGATCATCGGAATTTTAGCCTTTATTCTTTCAGCAATAATAGATAACTTAACAGCAACCATCGTTCTAATAACCTTATTGCGAAAATTAATACAAGATAAAGAAGAACGTCTTTGGTATGCAGCAATGGTAGTAATAGCCGCAAATGCTGGAGGTGCTTGGTCTCCAATTGGAGACGTAACTACAACGATGCTTTGGATCGCTAATAAGGTAACAGCTTTAGGTTTAGTAAAAACAGTAGTATTACCCTCTATAGTTTGTTTTATAATACCATTTTTTATCGCAGGATATTTAAAAGTTTTTAAAGGAAATATTAAAACAGATGCGATTAAAGATGTTGCGGTTGAACGTTTATTAAGTAGTAAAACGATGTTGTTTCTAGGATTAGGGATGATTGTTTCTGTGCCAATTTTTAAAACAATTACACACTTACCTCCCTATATAGGAATGATGCTTGCGTTAGGAGTCGTATGGTTAGTTTCAGAATACATTCACCCAGAAGAAGATTTTCCAAAGTCAAAACGCCATCTTTATTCAGCCCATAAAGCATTATCTCGCATTGAGATTGCAAGTATTTTATTCTTCTTAGGAATTTTAATGGCGGTGGCTGGTTTAGAGAGTTTAGTTTATGGTGTTGCAGAAAATGGTGATCCAGTAGGGACACTTCGTTATTTAGCAGAAGTATTGCAAGCAGCCATACCAAATCAAGATGTTGTAGTGGTGCTATTAGGAATTTGTTCTGCAGTTATTGACAATGTCCCTCTAGTAGCTGCATCAATTGGTATGTATGATGCACCTGCCGATTCAATCCTTTGGCATTTTATTGCGTATTCTGCTGGAACAGGAGGAAGTATGTTAATTATTGGATCTGCTGCTGGAGTAGCAGCAATGGGAATGGAAAAAATAGATTTTATATGGTATCTTAAAAAAATTGCCTGGTTAGCATTTGCAGGTTTTATTGCAGGAGCAGCTCTATTTATACTTTTAGAAAGGGTGCTTTTTGCCTAAACAATTAAATGTCTCACAATTTATGAATAACATAAACGTTATTCAATAAACCTATTTTATATGTTAAGTATTTTTATTCAAGACAGTTCTGAAACTGCAGAGAACTTAGAGCCATTAGTTCAAGAAAAAACACTGTCCATCATGGAATTACTGATGGATGGAGGTATGGCAGGACAAATTATTATAGGAGTGCTATTTGTACTTTTATTTACTGCTGTTTATCTTTATTTTGAAAGATTATTTGCAATAAAAGCAGCTACTGATTATGATGTTAATTTCATGGATCAAATACGCAATAATGTAAGTTCCGGTAATCTAGAAGCTGCAAAAGTATTATGTGCTCAAAAAAACACACCAGTTTCAAGATTAACCGAAAAAGGAATTTCAAGAATTGGAAGCCCATTAGAAGATATCAATACCGCAATTGAAAATGCAGGAAAATTAGAAGTATACAAATTAGAAAAGAATGTAAGTATCCTTGCTACCATAGCTGGTGCTGCTCCAATGATTGGGTTTTTAGGAACTGTGATAGGGATGGTATTGGCATTTCATACCTTGGCAACAAGCAGTGGTCAAGCAGAAATGGGAACTTTAGCCGAAGGTATTTATACCGCAATGACCACAACGGTGGCTGGATTAATCGTTGGGATTATTGCCTATATAGGTTACAATCACATCGTTGTTAAAACAGATAAGGTGGTGCATCAAATGGAAGCAACTGCTGTAGACTTTTTAGATCTTTTAAATGAACCAGCTTCATGAATTTAAGAGGAAGAAATAAAGTGAGTGCGGAGTTTAGTATGAGCTCAATGACGGATATAGTATTTCTATTACTGGTCTTTTTTCTATTAACATCACCTTCAATAACACCGGATGCTTTGGATTTAATTTTGCCAAAAGCCAAAGGAAAATCTACCAATAAGCAAAATGCGTCAGTGAGTATCACAAAGGATGGTGCTTATTATGTTAACAAAGAACGAGTAAGTGAATACACTATAGAAACGGAATTAAAAAAAGTATTTGCTGGTCAGGAAAAACCTACTTTAATTCTTCGTGCAGAAGAGGGGGTTCCAATTGAAGATGCTGTTTTTGTAATGGACATAGCAAACCAGAATAACTATAAAGTAGTGTTGGCTGTAAGACCAAATTAGTTACTGTCATTCGGCACAAATGCGAAAAATCTCTTTTCTATTAATACCATAAAATGCGCTTATTAAATACCAAACATAAACAAAAGAGTATGGCCATCACATTAGTTTTACATGTGATGATACTGCTATTGTTTTTTTATGTAGGATTGTCTTATTTAGATCCACCTCCAGAAAATGGCATTGCAGTAAATTTCGGTACGATGGATGCGGGTAGTGAAAATGTACAGCCAAAAGAAAAAATAAAAACTGCTCCTAAACAAACAACACCAGAACCAGTAAAAGCACAAAAAGCGGAAATAAAAGAAGAAGTAGTTAGCCAAGATACTGAAGAAGCTCCGGTAATAAAAAAGGAAGAAAAAAAAGATGTAATAAAAGAGGTAGTTAAGGTAGTTTCAAAAAAAGAGCCAAAAAAAGAAGTTAAAAAAAAACCAGATCCTAAACCAGATCAATCAACTTCAGATGCACTTTCTAGTTTAATAAATGGCCCAAAATATGATGGAGTTGATAAAGCTGGAGAGGGAGATGATCAAAGCCCTGGTGATAAAGGAGATCCTACTGGTGATCCAAATTCAAAAAGTTATTATGGCAATGGAAAAGGATTGGATGGTGACGGAAATTATTTATTAGGCGGGCGAAAAGCTTTGTATAAAAAGAAATTTGTTCAGGATTGTAATGAAGCAGGAACTGTGGTGGTAAGTATTGAAGTAGATCGTAATGGAAAGGTAATCAATGCAACTCCAGGAGTACGCGGTACCACCAATAATTCTAAATGTCTTTTAGAGCCTGCAAAGAGAGCTGCATTAGCCACTAAATTTAATAAAGATGCCGAAGCACCTTCTAAACAAATTGGTAAAATTATTTACCGATTTAGTCTTTCTGAATAATTATAAAAAATTCATTTTTAAAAATTCATTTTTAATACCTTTATAGCAACTAAAAAAAACTGCTATGTATCGTTATACTTTATTATTAATTGCAATAGTATTCTTATCAAGTTGTACTAATTCTACAAAAACTACTGCTATAGAAACGGAAGTTTTTAAAAAATTACCCAACGATTTTATGTTTGTACAACGTGCATATCCTACCGGGGAAATTAAAACAGATGCCTATTCAAAGGCCATACAGTGGAAAAAACAACAAGCTGATAGAAATAACACTGTACTTCCTGTTTGGGAATTCTCAGGGCCATTAAATGTTGGTGGACGTATTTCAGATATTGAAATTCCAATTGATGCCTCAGAAACGTATTATGTTGGAGCGGCATCAGGTGGTATTTTTAAAACTATAGATGCAGGAGCTAATTGGATCCCTATTTTCGATGAGCAAGAAATGCTTTCTATTGGTGACATAGAAATTTCAAAAAACAATACCGATATAATTTGGGTGGGCACCGGTGAAGTAAATGCCGGAGGTGGATCTTTAGCCTATGACGGCAACGGTATTTATAAAAGTGAAGATGCAGGTTTAACATGGCAAGCAAAAGGATTACCTGCTTCAGGTAGTGTTGGTAAGGTATTGATAGACCCTAATGATGATGAAATAATTTTTGTAGGCGCAATGGGTCCATTGTTTAGAAAAGACAGCAATAGGGGAGTGTATCGCTCTATTAATGGAGGAGATACTTGGGAACAACGATTATTAGTGAGTGATTCTACAGGAATTATAGACATGGCCATTCATCCTAATAACGGTGATATATTGTATGCAGCAAGCTGGGAGCGAATAAGACGACCTACTAATCGTCAATATGGAGGCGAAACCTCTAGAATATATCGCTCACAAGATGGGGGAGATACTTGGAGTGAACTAAGCAATGGATTGCCTAGCGATCCCAATTCTAAAGGAAGAATAAGTATTGATATTTCACAATCAAATCCGAATGTGCTTTATGCATTTTATACCGATAAAATTGGGAACGTAGAAGGTACTTTTAAAACAATTGATGGCGGAGATACGTGGACTGAAGTAAATTCAATAAGTAATGGTACTTCATATCACTGGTGGTTTGGGGGGATATTTATTGATCCTACCAATGAAAATATTATTTATAATTCAGGTTTTGTAATGGAAAAATCTGTCGATGGAGGAATGACTTGGAACTCCACCTTTCCAAATGTACACGTAGACCAACACGCAATGGCATTTAACCCTTTAGTTCCTGGTGAAGTTTTAATAGGAAATGATGGAGGATTGTATGTGAGTAACGACGATGGTAATTCCTCATTAAAAAATAACAGCTTACCCATCACACAGTTTTATCGATTTTATGTGGATGCACAAAATTCAGATAAAATTTATGGAGGAAGTCAAGACAATAGTACGATAAGAACTCAAACTGGAGGCATTAGTGATTGGCAGGTAATTTATGGAGGTGATGGATTTCAGCCAATAGTAGATCCCACAAATACCAATGTTATTTATGCGCTATCACAAAGAGGAAACCTAGGGAAATCAAGCAATAATGGAACTTCTTTTAGCGGAGCATTAAACGGAATTATTTCAAGTGATACCAATAATTGGGATACTGCATTGACACTTGATCCCAATGATTCTCAAACACTTTACTATGGAACCCAAAAAGTCTATAAAACTACAAATGCTGCAGGAAATTGGACGTCTATAAGTCCAGATTTAAGCAATGGGCCTTATGCAGGAAATCTTGATTTTGGAACCGTTACAAGCATTGACGTTTCACCTATAAATAGTAATGTAATAGTTGCAGGAACCGACGATGGGAATGTCTGGGAAACAAGTGATGGAGGTGCTAATTGGACAAAAATTTCAGATGCATTGCCAAACCGATGGGTTACCAAAGTTTTGGCGTCTAGAGAAAATGTAAATAGCCTATATGTTACCTTTTCTGGATATCGGTATGGAGAAGATGATGGACATGTTTATAAGAGTACAGATTCTGGAGAAAATTGGTTGGATATTTCTGAAGGCTTACCAGACATTCCAATTAATGATATCGTGCAAGATCAGTATGGAAACTTGTTTTTAGGTACTGATATCGGTGTGTTGTCTTCCTTAGACGATGGTGCTAATTGGGAGCCATTTGGAGAAAATATGCCTTCCGTAGTTATCAACGATTTGTTTATTCACGAGGCTTCAGAATACATGTATGCCGCAACTTATGGGCGTTCCAGTTATAAAATGGACATCGGTGAAAATGTATTGGGAATTAATAATAACCCTTTGGTTTCAGGATTTAGGATGTATCCCAATCCAGCATCAAACCATGTTACTATTTCACTAGATGACCCTTCTGAAAATAGTTCAATAATTATGTATGATCAGTTAGGGAGAATTGTTTTGAATAAAGATATTGAAAATAAAAGCGATGAGGTTCCGCTTTCTTTAGATGATTTAAATAAAGGAGTTTATTATGTGTACCTTATTTCTAACAGTATGAAATTCACAAAAAAGTTAATCATAAAATAATTAATTATCAATTATAGAGAGACCATATCTTGGCTTTTTAATCAATTGCCATTGTACCAGCGTATTGGTGCTGCTGCTTATAAAGTAGATGTATCCAATACACTAAAGTTAATGGCGCATTTAAAAGAACCTCAAAGCAGTTTTAAGACAGTACATGTTGCAGGAACCAATGGAAAAGGATCTACCAGTCATATGTTGGCTTCTGTTCTTCAGGATGCAGGTTATAAGGTAGGCTTGTATACTTCTCCTCACTTAAAAGATTTTCGAGAACGAATTAAACTCAATGGAAAAATGATGCCCGAGCAGAAAGTTGTTGATTTTGTTGAAAATCATCGTTCTTTTTTTGAAGAAAATCAGCTATCTTTTTTTGAAATGACCGTCGGTTTGGCTTTCGATTATTTTAAAAATGAAAAAGTAGATATTGCGATTATTGAAGTAGGACTTGGGGGTAGGTTAGATAGTACCAATGTAATTAACCCTGAAGTCTCGGTAATTACCAATATTGGTTTGGATCACACCCAGTTTTTAGGAACCACTTTAGCTGAAATTGCTTCAGAAAAAGCAGGAATCATAAAGTCAAAAATTCCGGTGGTCATCGGTGAAACGAAACCAGAGACAAAATCAGTTTTTCTCCATAAAGCAAGAAAAGAAAAAAGTCCAATACTATTTGTTGAAGCAGAAGCGGTTCCTGAATTTAAAACAGATCTATTGGGAAGCTATCAAATTAAAAACTGCAAAACCGCCCATGCCACATTAGGTGTTTTAGAGCAAAAGGGATGGGATATTTCCAATAAGAATATTGAAAATGGTTTTTTAAATGTGGCTAAAAATACAGGATTACAAGGAAGGTGGCAGGTTTTAAATACAAGTCCAAAGGTAATTTGTGATACGGCTCATAATATAGAAGGGCTTAGTTTGGTATTAAATCAGTTAAAAAAAGAAAATTTCGATCAATTGCATATCGTATTAGGAGTCGTAGCTGATAAAAATTTAGATGCTATTTTACCATTATTCCCAAGAAATGCAACTTATTATTTTTGTAAACCAGCTGTTGTGCGTGGCTTAGCTGTAGCTAAGTTACAGCAAAAAGCAAGGGGGTATGAACTTATAGGTAAATCATATGTTACCGTACGCGAGGCTTATAAAAGCGCAATGACTGCTGCCAAGGCCAAAGACCTAATTTTTATAGGAGGAAGTACTTTTGTGGTAGCAGAAGTTTTATAATATTTTTTATATAAATGTTTGTGTAAATTAAAAACTGCCTTATATTTGCCACCGCTAACAAGAAGGGCAATTAGCTCAGTTGGTTCAGAGCACCTCGTTTACACCGAGGGGGTCGGGGGTTCGAATCCCTCATTGCCCACTTCAACCACAATCCTGTCGAATTTTCGACAGGATTTTTTATTTTTAAAAAATTAGAAGCTTGCTTTAAAATTTTTTAAAAATAAAAAAGACGATGTGAGCAAAGCTCAAAAGGGATTGTATTTGCAATAGTGGTTTCAATAGGGGATCTATACTCCCTCATTGTCCGATAGAAACAATTAAGCTTTAAAAATATACTTCACCAGCACCACTCAAACTGACATATAGATACTTCTGGTCTTAATATCAAGCAAATGATTTGAATGTATTGCATCAAAAAACCACCCTAAATTAATAGAGTGGTTTTTAAATTTGTTTGGATATTAATTCATTCTTTTCTAATCAAGCTCAGCCTTTAAACCAAAACTATTTTAAGACCTTATGGAGTCGTTTCAAGAAACAATCTCATTTATTTTAACAAGGACAAACATTGTACTCTTCTAAGCACTCAGTAGCTATAGAAATATTTAAGAGAACAGGTTCCATAACCAAGCTACAGAAAGCTGTGGGGCATTTGTCTGTAAATGTAAATTGATTATTTAATAGTAAATTTATATAAACGACTTAAATAACTCAAAACACCTCACACGATTAGTTATCAATGCAATGAATAGGATAATTGAAGATTAGTGCCATAATCTGTTTTAGATCCATCAGATGGTGGCTTGCTGTCGTAGTTATAATAAAATGAGACTCCTACTTTAAAATTATCACTGAATATACTCACTTGGGGATTTAGATTAAAAGATCCCCTATACCGTCCAGGGTCAGTGATGTAGGGAAGAAAATTAATATTGGCATCTATCCAGATTTTCGGGGAAGAAAATTTATAAACTTTCCACACTACTTGTGTCAATCCTGTTAAGTCGTTTGTAATGCTAGTATTGTCATAGGGTGTTTCACGGCTCATCGTCAATCCTGCTCCAACATAAAGCCTGTTCCAATTGTTGTAAAAAATATCTTTAAGGCCAAGCACACTTATATTTAGTCGGAGTTTGGCTCCTAATTCTCTATTTTGTGAAGCACCAATAATTAAACCTGCAGACCAAGATTTTTTTAACAATCGCTGCCATTCAAGTGCTATATCCGATTTATTTGCACTTAACGTATCCGCCTGGAAGGTGTTGTTATTGTCCCAAGATAACTCGATGAAACTTTTTCTCTTTCTATAATCCAAATTGCCAGAAAATGATGTGGTACCCACATTACTACTCTTTGAAAAATTTGCACCCACACTAAAATTACCTTCTATTCGACTCCAGAAGTTTTGTCTAAGCGGGAATATCTCAACGATGTCATCTAAATAGATTAAATCTTTTCCGGTAGAACTTATAATGTATATTTTTCGATCAATATCGGAGGGTAGAAAAGACCCAAAATAAATCAAGCCATTTTTCATCTTGATTTCAAATACTTTATTAGACCGGATCGCGTTTATTTTAACTTCCTCAACATTAATAGTTCCCATGCCATCCATGCTCCAGCTAGCAGTACCGTATTTCATTTTTTTAAATTCTCCAGTAAGGATGTCTCCGTTGATGTGATAAATAGTATCGGTTTTTTGGGAGTACCCTTTGTTTTGAACAATAACTAAAACAAAGACAAATAGAATGATATGTTTAATTGATGATTTCATATTCTAGATACATTATCACTATATGTTAAAGTAATTTAACATTCGCAGTAGCTTTTTTTAATCGCTTTTAAATTTCCAATAGATGCTGCTCTTTAGATGCATACAAAATTAGCTAAAACATCGACACCATTAAACCTCTATGCACCCTAAAATTTCAGTTATTCATTTAAAAAAATCAAATATATACTAAAAGTTAATTGTTTATAGCAATCGGTTTTTATTATATTTGTGTAAGGTCTTAATTTTTATTCACAAGTAAATTTACAATAATTATGAAAAATAACATATTTTCTATTCTATGTTTTAGTCTGTTTTTTATGAGCATTGGTGTCTATGCACAAGAAAATAAAGCTGAAACTCCAAAATCTGCAACAGCAACCGCAGCAGATTTGGCAAAAAAATTAGCAAATCCAATCTCTTCCCTAATTAGTGTGCCATTTCAAAACAATACAGATATAGGAATTGGAAGGTTCGAAGGGACACGAAACACATTAAATTTTCAACCGGTGATTCCTTTGAAACTCTCTGAAAACTTAAATTTAATTACACGTGTTATTATTCCAGTGGTATCACAATATAACATAACAGGAGTTGGCCAAAGTGAGTTTGGTATTGCTAATAGTACTGTAAGTACTTGGATTTCACCTTCAACATCAAAAAATGGGCTAATTTGGGGGGCAGGACCAGCCTTTCTTTTACCGAGCTCTAATAAGTATCTAGGAAGTGAAAAAAGTGGAATAGGACCAACCATTATCCTTTTAAAACAATCCAAAGGTCTTACTTATGGCATGCTTGTCAATCAATTATGGTCTGTTATGGGTCCTACTGTCGATGTTGCTGAGGTAAGTTCAATGTTTTTACAAGGTTTCTTGGTATATAATTGGAAAACTGGAGCAGGTGTTGGGATCAGTTCTGAAAATACATTTAACTGGATATCAAATAGTAATAATTCTTATTTAATTCCATCCATAACAGGGCTTACTAAATTAGGGACGCAAATGGTTCAACTACAAATAGGACCACGCATCCCATTAATTTTTTCTGACAGCGAAAGCAGACCAGATTTTGGAGTAAGAGCAAGTGTAGTTTTTGTTTTTCCAAAATAAATAATAGGGATTGCGTCTTGAGTACTATTTTTATCAATGCGCTTGTCAAGCTGCTATAAAAAGATACTAATTTCAATTTATTAAGAGCCATACATTTAATTAATCAATAAAATCACTATAATTATGAATACTAAAAACCTTTTTTTATCAGCGCTCATTGCATTTATAATGCTGGGCTGCAACCATCAAAGCAACAAAAATGATAGCAGTGCAAAAGGCGGTTTTAGCCCTGCTGATGTGCAAGTTAAATTTGAAGACAATGGTTATTTAGATCCCTCCATTATTTCTGAGCTAAGAGATGAACATTTAAGCGTAAAGGCAATATCTGCCTATGAATACGCATTGCCTATTGTTGCTGTTGAAGTTTGGAATAAAGGATTTTTAAAACAAGCCAAGCACGGGGATTGGTTAATTTATGACAATCAAGAATCTAAAATTCCAATATTAACGGCCAATACAACTACTCCTTACGTAATTTCTTTTTTAGATTTATCAACATCTAACTACTATCTTGAAATTCCTGCAGGTCCTATTGGAGGATTGGTGAACGATATTTATCAAACACCTGTTTCAGATTTAGGAATATTAGGACCGGATGCTGGCAAGGGAGGAAAATATTTATTAGTTGGTCCAGAAGGAGAGGTTCCAGAGGATCACGATGCGGAATATGTGGTTAAATCGGGAAGTAATCTTGTTTTAATTGGTACGCGAATAATTGGATTAAGTGATGAAGAGTATAAAAAAGCCCTAAAGGCACATCGCCTCTATAAAGTTGGTGCAAACAGAGAAGATCAAAAATTTATTCAAGCTAGTACTTCAGCCGAGTGGATGGGAAATCAACCTCATGGATTAACTTATTGGGAAGATCTAAATCGGGTATTACAAAATGAACCGGTTGTGGGTAGAAATAGATTTATCCTAACGCAATTAAGAGATATTGGGATTGAAAAAGGAGTGGAGTTTGAACCCACACAAAAACAAAAAGAAATTCTTATCAATGCAGAGAAAAAGGGAAATGCAATGGCTATGGTCAACACCTTTAGTCGTGATTCTTATAAAGAAAAACACTGGCCCAACAGAAATTGGCTCTATGTAATGAATATGAAACACTTGGATCAAATGCATCCTAATTATTATGAAGTAAAGGAAATAGCATCTTATAGCTATGAAGCAGTCACCACTTCAAAAGCCATGATTTTAAACAATGTTGGTAGTGGCTCTAAATACTTAGGAGCCTATATTGATGATGAGGGGAATTGGTTAGACGGAAATAACAATTATGAAATTATCGTTCCCAAAGATGCTCCAGCAAATCAATTTTGGTCCATTACAATTTATGACAACGATTCGCGGTGTATTATTCAAAACGAACAAGGAAAATCTGACATTAGCTCGGTGATGAAGGATTTAAAAGTTGAAGCAGATGGTAGTACTAAAATATATATTGGTGAGAAGGCTCCTAAAGGCTATGAAAATAATTGGATACAATCCAATCCAAAAAAAGGATTCTTTGCTTACCTTCGACTCTATGGACCGCTGGAAAGCTTTTACGACAAGTCTTGGGTCATGCCCAACGTAAAAAAAATAAAATAATTTAGTCCCAGAATAGGGCCATTAAAAGCCTTGCCACTAAAATGCCAGATAGCAATGACCTTTGGTTACTGTTTCTACTATTTTTTATATACATTGTTAGGTATCTCGCTATTTCCCCCTTGTATTGAAGCCCTAATTTGATAGGTGCTAATAGCTCCATTAAAACGCGTATTAACTATCACCATTGTTGCATGTCGTTATCTTTGTTTTATAAAAGTGCTTCACCACTTAGTTATCTTTAACTGGTGAAGCACTTATAATTAATCTATTAATTCAAAGTCTCCAGGCTTCCATGTTTTATCAAACCAAGCTTGCTCAGGACCATAAAGACGAAGTAAAATATTCCAACTTTTCCCCGGCATGGTTTGAATCCAATTACCTTCATGGCCTTTAGGAGCTATTGGTCCAAACCACATCGTATATGAGCCATCCTTATTAGGTTTTACTGATGGATTTTCACTATCAAGTCCAGCAAATTTTTGATCCGTTTCTAACATTGATCTTGTAATCCCATCATACACCATAAAAGACCAGAAATTTTTAGCTGGAACTGGTCCGGGCAATGTTATTTTGTAATTTTTTCCTCCATCTAAAAAATTACCTTCAGAGTCTTGAGCTGTAAGTTCATAAGCTGAACCAGTACCTACTTTTGGTTTTGCCATTGCAGGTGTAATTCCTGTTGCATAATAATGAAACATTGTACGGTCATCGAGAACTCTCGCCCCATTGTTTAAAAACTCACTGCTGCCTCCTGCAAAAGGGGAATACCATTGTCTATCCGAATAAAAATAAGTATTTTCATTACGTGGTCTAAAAACGATAGCTCTTGCAGTTGCATTTCCAATTGCAACGGCTTCGGTTAGAATTTTTTTCATTCTATCGTCTGGATTAAATTCTTGCCCTTTTTTGATTCCAATAGAGGCGAAAAGGCCTAAAATTTCAGGGTTGAAAGCATCGAATGGCTCTTCTTGAATTACTTGATTTAGCTCATTATAAAAAGAGTAATTATTAGAATGTATTGTATTGAATTTGATTCCTGATAAGTTAACAAATTTTTGTTCAGGTGGGTTATTGACTTCAGAATATGGGTAAATGCGCATCTCATCTTTTACTGCTTTTACCGCAGCAGGCTTATCACCATCCTTTACAAAAGCACGCATTAATAACCAATTGCTATAGGTTTTTGAATGTGTAATAAAGTAACCGCTCTCAGGTAGTTCTCCTTTATATCCTGGAGGTACTAAAAGATACTTTCCTCCATTACCCTTGTCAGGACCTGTTAATCCTATATCAGTTACAAATCGAAAATAGGCGTCATCTAAAGGCCCTAAAACATTTGCTGGAGCCTCTAATACTACAGGACCATTGCTAAGATCAAAAACGGCTAGGACATATATTGTTGTAGAGTTTGCACTTAAAAGTAGCGAACGTGCATCCATTAAATCTTCAAAAATTCCAATATCATGCGGCTCAACTCCAACAGATCTTAAACCTTCTCTCATTGCATAAATTGATGCAGCAGGAATTCCTTTTTGAAAAGCATCAACACCTCTATATAAGTCTAAATTATCATATACTTTTTTTGTAGTTGCTTCATCAGGCATGCCATCAAAAAAATTCAATGTACCTAAATGTTCTGTTTCTACTATATCTGGAGTTTTAATCGCATCTGGAATATCCGCTTTATATTTTGGGTCATTTTGCGCAAATGACAGGGCTGGGAGCAACATTATAAGAGATAACGTCTTTAATAGTTTTCTTTTAATATTCATTTGTTTTTTGTTTTAGTTAATCAATTATATTTTTTATTCTCTCTCATTCATACTAATTAAATATAACTTTTAATATCATTAGTTTTATGCATATTTATAGGCAAATATCCGATAACATCTCGGGATAAATACACTTTTTGGAGTGTTTTTATATCCTTTTATTTATTGTGTCTTGTGCTGTAAGCTTTTTCTCCTTCGAATTTTGCTTTTTTTATTCTTTTGGTTTTTTCCGCTAACCGTGCCTTTTCTCTTTCTTTTTCGTACTTAAATAATCCCATTTTGTTTATTGTTATTTAATTTATGCAAAGCTACTTTTGCTATTTTGTTTAAAGTATGATAACGATCACTCTGCTTGCCAAAAACTACATCCTTTTTTTAGTTTTAAGAATGCCGTTGGATGTCAATCAAAAAACTACAGTATTTTTATTTTTACTGATTATTAGTTTCCTTCTATAATCATAGTGAGTTTTAAATAATAAAATTAGGTATATTATATTACACCTAATTTTGATTATTAATTATACTGTAAATGTAATTTGAAACAATAGTTTAGAACACGACATCTAATGTCCTAAATAAAAAAGCCACCCTACTTGATGTTGAACTGAGCTATTATGAAAAGAAATAACACTTTTTAAGGCAAAATCTCAATATTTTATTTTTAGCCTTTTTATACGTTTTCGACGTATTTTAGCTATTTTTCGATGATTTTCGATGATTTTAGTTGATTTTTTATCGTTTTTAGGTCTTTTTTGAAAATCTACTATTTGATGGGATGAGTGAGTTGAATTTTAATGTATATCGACATTTTAGAAAATTTTGGCAGTAATAAAATTTGCCATGTCTACCATTTTTGATAGTTAGGCTTTTTACACACCTTACCTAAATTTTAAGTTTGTCTTATTTCTTTTGTATTTTTATTTTTCAAAACTATGCTTTAGGGAAAGTTGATTTTTTTAAAACTGCCAGCCAAAATTCACACCAAATTTTCCAGTAAAATTTCGATCATTTGGGTCGTCTGCAAAGCCAAGGTTACGACCTAACCCGCCATTTATATCAATAAAGAATCCAGAATTACTTACCCATTTCCAACCTATACCTACGCCTAAGGCTGTTTCAAAATAGGCTTCGGTATTTGTTATAGGATCTCCGAAGAAATAGGTGTCATTTTCATAGGTGTAGAACTTTAAAAAACCTTCCCCATAGAAACCTTTAGCACCATAATCTTCTTTCGAAAAAAAGTACTGGCGATAATAAGGCGAGAACGAAAATTTTTCTAAGATTTGCGACCCATTTTCATCATCAAAATTAATATTTAAATCTGCACCTATACCACTGTATTTATTTAGTACGTACTCATACCTTGGGTTAAAGGCTGGGAAGACAAGTCCAGCAATTACATCAAGACTAAGACTATGTCGTTTTTTTTTTGATAATTCAGTCATGCTTTTTTGACTTTCCGTCTCTATAGTATCAGACTTAGTTTGCGCTTTAGCTATAACGCTTATGGTTAATAAAATTAGAAATAATTGCTTTTTCATAATTTATTTTTATTTTAGATATGATATTTTTAAATAGATTGTTTTTTTGTGCTGTTAATTTTTTAAAAATAAAAAAGACGATGTGAGCAAAGCTCAAAAGGAATTAATTTTTTAATGCTTTTCCACCGGTTTCTGTCACACCTAAAGCCACAATAAATGATAGCAAAGAAACAGCCATTAGATAATATGCAATAGCCTCAGGATTATCAGTAACAGAAATCAACCATACTGAAACCATTGGTGCGGTCCCACCAAATATGGCATATGGAATGTTATAACTAATACTTGTTGCACTGGCTCTAATTTTTGACGGGAATAACTCTGCCAGGAACGCGGGAATGGCACTTATATAAATAGATAAAATAAGAGCAAACAAACATTGACCGATCAGGATATAAGTGAAGTTATCATGATCCATAAGCCCAACTAAGGGATAAGCGAATATGACCATCAACAACGAACCAATGATTAACATAGGCTTTCTTCCTATTTTATCTGAGAGTAGCGCAAATAGTGGCGCACAGATCAATATGATCACTAGGCTAATGGAATTAATATCCAAAGCGACTGACTCTGTCTCATGAACTTGATTGACGAGCCAAGTCGTCATGTACACAAAAATTAAATAAAAACAAACGGCGCTCATGATGTTTAATCCGAACCCTTGAAATATTTGTTTTCTTTGGGATTGAAACAATTCTTTTAATGGAGTCTTGCTTTTTTTTGGCGTATCACTAATAGGGTTTTCTGGTAAACCTCTGCGAATGATAAATCCGAGGATACCAATACTTATGCCGAGAAGAAAGGGAATCCTCCAGCCCCAATTTTCAAGTTGGGACTCAGTTAATACACTTGTGATATATGCGCCAATACCAGAGCCCAGCAATATACCTAATGTGGCACCCACCCCGCTAAAAGAACCATAAAACGCTCGTTTATTTTGGGGCGCTTGTTCTATAAGGTAAACAAACGAACCTGTATACTCGCCGCCAACAGAAAGCCCTTGGAGCATGCGCATAACAACCATAAGAATCGCTGCCCAATAACCGATTTGACTATGGTTGGGCAATATTCCAATGATAAATGTTGGTATAGCCATGAGCATTACCGACAAAAACAACATTCTTTTTCTTCCGTAAAGATCTCCAATTCTTCCAAATAATGCAGCGCCAATTGGCCGCATTAAAAACCCTGCTGCAAAAGCGCCAAAAGCAGCAATTAATGAAATAGTGGGGTCATCTGATGGAAAAAACTGTTTGCCTATAATGACAGCAAAAAAACCATATACGGCAAAATCATACCATTCTAGTATGTTCCCAATTAATCCAGCGGCAATTACTTTAGTTTTGTTATTCAAGTTGTGTTTTGACAGTTTTATAATAGATTAAATCCTGTCTGCAATAAGTGGCTATTGCATAAACGATAGCCGCTTAGCTCCTTTATTTATTCTATAGTTTTTAATCTATCATAGATATTAATTCTCTTTATTTTACCGTCGACAAATTGGATGTCATGTACTTGGTGCTGAACTGTTTCATTACCTTCTTCGTCCGTATCGCTAAGGTTATTACCTGTAGTTAGCCATTGGTCCATGACACCTTCCTCATTTTTGCTGTTATTGGTAATCATCCATGATACTTCCCATTTTGGGTTCGATGTTTTGAACCACGTATTTAATAATTCAGTTTGCGCATCGGGTCCTTTAAGTACGTTTCCGTCAGGAAGGTATGCTTCCCAGTCAGTAGTGTTTATTGCAGTAATTTTATCTAAATCCCTGTCATTGTGCGCCTGAATGTAAGCTAACCAAACCTTTTGAGTATTTAAATCACCACCAATTATTGGGTTTATTGACCTGTCTTCCATATATGCTGATCCAATAACTGCCGGTTCATTGTTTGTTTTTAGAGCTCCATTTTTAGATGCTTCAATCATTGCAGCATGTCCTTCATTATCAGATTTTTTTTTGTCATCACAGGCTACAAATAATGTAGCTACAAGTAAAAGTGTAAATAGTTTTTTCATTTTGTTTTTTAATTTTAATGTTTGTTTAAAGTAAAATTACATAATTAAATCTAAATATATATAGTTTAAATATTTTATATTAAAGATATTTTAAAACCCGTTCTAAAGCCATTCCCCTAGATCCTTTTATAAGGACATATTGATTCGTTATCATTGTTTTAACAAGGGATGTTTTTAATTTTTCAAAGGTTTTAAATTTATAAATAGTCGAAAAATTGACGGTTGTTTTATTGAAATTTTCACCCACGAGATAACAGGTCCCTTTATAATTATTTTCTAAATAAGAAACGATGTTTTGATGTTCTTTTTCAGCATCAGTACCCAACTCAAACATGTCGCCTATAAAGACTGTTTTTTGATCTCCTTGGGATTGTATGAAGTTTTCCAATGCTGCCATCATACTTGATGGATTGGCATTGTAGGCATCTAAAATAATTCTATTAGTTCCTTTTTCTATTAATTGAGAACGGTTGTTAGCGGGGATAAAATTTTCAATCGCTGCTTTTATATTTTGGGCAGTTACATTAAAAAATTCACCAATAGCAATTGAAGCTGCAATATTAGTATAATTATACTGCCCAATTAGATGACTTTGTATAGTTGTATTTTGATAATTAAGTAAAACTTCGTTGGAGGCATCTACTAATTTTATAATACAATTTTGATCTTCGTCTCCAAAAGTATACCTGTTGATTCCTTCAGAATGCTTCCGTTGTTTTGTGTCATTAAAATTGACAAAAACAGTATTTTTTTTACTTTTTAAATACCTATACATTTCTGTTTTTGCCTCAATAACACCTTCAAGACTTCCAAAACCTTCTAAATGTGCTTTCCCGAAGTTTGTAATGTATCCATAATCTGGTTTGGCAATTTTACATAATAATTCTATTTCCTTATGATCATTGGCACCCATCTCAACAATACCTATTTCAGTATTAGAATTCATTGCCAATAGTGTAAGAGGTACCCCTATGTGATTGTTTAGGTTTCCTTTGGTAGCGACGGTATTATACTTTTTAGAAAGAACAATGTTGATCAACTCTTTTGTAGTTGTTTTTCCATTACTACCGGTAAGCGCAATAATAGGGATGTTTAAGTAATTTCTGTGAAATGTTGCAAGTTCTTGTAGGGTTTCTAAAACATCATGAACCAAAATTGAATGATCGTTTTGAAACTCCTTTTCATCTATGATTACTTTATAAGCTCCTTTTTCAATTGCATTATTTACAAATGTATTTCCATTAAAATTGGCTCCTTTTAAAGCAAAAAAAAGGCAGTTATTGTTAATTGATCTAGTGTCAGTACAAATACCAGAGGATTTGATGAAATGTTTGTGAATCTCTTCTATAATCATAAGAATAAATATACAAAAAAACCTCTTCAATTACTGAAGAGGTTTTGGTATAATTAATGATTTTATTAATTTCTAGCTGTTTTCTTTTCTTTAGATTTTGAACCTACACGAGACATTGCACATCTAAATCCAATATAGTCTGAAGCCATATCTTCAGGAAAATAACGTCTTTGAGCTGGATCTAACCAATAATCTCTATCTTTCCACGACCCTCCTTTAACTACACGTGCCTTATTATTAATTAATGATGTTCTCGTAGATGATTTGTCGTATTGGCGATCTAATTTACCTGTGCTATCTAGACTAACAAAATGCTTGGGTGCATTATACATTTTTTTAGTATTATCATCCTCTACCTCTTCATTACTGAATGATTGATAATATCTACTTGATTTTTTATCACCATCACGATAATTGATCTGATCACTTTTAGTGAAATTAGTTCTTAAATATGTTTCATTTTCATCGACAGGAACTTGATATATTTCTCCAGGTAAATTTCTAGCAATTAACTTACCAGTACTTAATGTATCATAAATAATAGAATCTGCAGTTACAATTTTTACTTTTCCATCTTCACCTATATAATCTTTAGTATATACGTTTCCACGGAAATAATTGAAATCGCTAAAATCATCATCAACAATTGGTCTGTAGACATCTGCAACCCATTCAGCTACGTTTCCTGCCATGTCGTAGAGTCCATAGTCATTAGGCGCGTATGACTTTACTTCAGCTGTAATATCTGCTCCGTCATCGCTCCATCCAGCAATACCTCCGTAATCACCATCTCCTTGTTTAAAATTAGCCAATTGATCACCTTGGTTTCTTCTTTTTCCAGAACGAGTATATTGACCTTCCCAAGGGTATTTTTTTCTTCCTCTATAAACGTTATAGCTACGTAATCCAACTAACCCAAGAGCGGCATATTCCCATTCTGTTTCAGTAGGCAGTCTATATTCTGGTAGTAAAATTCCATCTTTTCGTTGAACATATATATCGGAACTATCTCTATTCCTCTTCATTCTAGCTTGAGTAGATCTTCCCCCTTTAATTATTGAATCATTGCCACCATATGTTTGTGTAGGTGCATTTAAATAAGTTTGAGTATTGAAAGTTTTCCCTGGCTCAAGACCATATCGAGCATTTCTAGTAGTAAACCCCCCTTCCTCTAAAAGTAATTCATTTACACGATCTGTTCTCCAGTTACTAAACTCTACTGCCTGTAGCCATGTAACTCCTACTACGGGATAATCTGCGAATGCTGGATGACGTAAGTAATTATTAGTCATTATTTCGTTATAACCAAGTCTGTTTCTCCAAACTAATGTATCTGGAATAGCACCGTTATAAATATATTTATAATTTTCCTCGGTAGGAGGGAATAGTTTTTTTAGCCAATCTAAGTATTCAGAATACATTAAGTTGGTAACTTCTGTCTCATCCATATAGAATGACTGAACATGTTGTTTATTAGGACTGTTGTTCCAGTCATGCATTGGGTCATCTTGTACCCTACCCATAGTAAATGTCCCACCTTCAACAAAAACAAGTCCTGGACCTGTTTCCTGTTCTTTCTTATCGGGGCTATATTGAAAGCCTCCCTCTTTGGCGTTCATTTTCCATCCGGTTGCTCTAGAACTGTCATTGTAGTTTCTTGATTTATTACAACTTACTAAAAGAGTAGTTGAAATTAATAAAATAAATAGCTTTAATGCTAGCTTGTTTTTAAAATTCATAGATTTCAGATATGAAGCTGTCTCTTATACACATCTCCGAGCCCACGAGACAGGCAGAAATCTCG
>OJIV01000144.1_pt1 | contig 31393 bp, 29 predicted proteins | sample 1595861 | NCBI WGS metagenome assembly OJIV01 (sample SAMN05416883, study PRJEB24817) | seawater metagenome | isolation source: Sea water | place: Canada:Atlantic | collected 2013-11
AGATTTCTGCCTGTCTCGTGGGCTCGGAGATGTGTATAAGAGACAGAGTGAATACAGCTGATATTGAACGCCTTGTCGCTATACTCAAGGTGCTTAATACTCGTGCTAAAATCATTCCAATATCATCAGGAAAAATTGATATTAATGAAGTATTAAACACTAAGCTTTTTGATTTTGAACAAGCGGAAAAAGCCCCTGGCTGGCTCAAAGAAATGCGTGGAGAGCACGTTCCGGAAACAGAAGAGTACGGTATTGGTAGTTTTAACTATATTGCACGCAGACCATTCAACCCTGAAAAATTTTATCATTTCCTGCACAACACCGAACAATTCGGCAAACTTATTCGCTCTAAAGGTTACTTTTGGCTTGCGTCCCGACCACAGTTTTGTGGCCAATGGAGCCAAGCTGGCGGTATAGCACATTACGGCTTTGCAGGCATGTTTTGGAAAGCTATTCCGAAGAAAGACTGGCCCACCGATGAAGGTTCACTTGATGCGATTCAAAAGCAATGGGTTGAACCCTTTGGTGATATGCGCCAAGAACTGGTGTTTATAGGCCAGAAACTTGATCAAAAGAAAATGACGTTAGCATTAGATCAATGCTTACTAACTGAAAATGAATTACTACAAGGGCAAAAGTATTGGGTCACATTAAATGACCCATTTCCAGTCTGGGGAGAAGAAACATGAGTAGTGCAGCGATGATCAAAGAAAAGAGTTACTCAGAAACACATGTTGAGCGCTCAGTACAAGGCAATACGCCTAACGTATTTACCAATATTTACCAAGAAAACACCAATATTGCGACATGGCAACGTGATCTTTCCCAAGAGCTAACCCTAGCCGTTGACGACTTTTTAAAGCGTAATAAAACAAAAGCAACTGTATTGGCAGTAACACCAGAAAACACTCAAGATGCTCTAATAGAAGCTTTTGGCGTTACCGAAATAGCGCAAGCGCTAAGGGATGATATAACCCTACTGGTTGATATGTTTTGCTGCTTGTTCGACATAAAAGGCGTAGGGCTAAGAATTTCTATACTTGAACGTGCTATGTGTCCTCGCTTTCATGTAGATAAAATCCCCTGTCGTTTAATCACGACATATCATGGAGTTGCAACTGACTGGCTTCTTCATGATGTAATCGATAGAGGCAAACTAGGTGCTGGCAACCAAGGTAAGCCAGATGAACAATCAGGACTTTTTAATAGTCTCAGTGATATTAATCGACTAAAAAAAGGTGATGTTGCACTGCTAAAAGGTGAAGGTTGGTATAACAACAACGGCGCGGGGCTTGTACATCGTTCACCGCCGGTAGCTGAAGGTGAACGTAGGCTTTTATTAACGCTTGATTTTCTCTCTGATTAAATACGGCATAGCGCATGAACCTTAGTCAATACAGTTTTATACCAATATACACAATGCTAGTTGCATTGTTAGCCCACCTGCACAGTTTTGCCGAGGATAAGGTAACGTTTAATGCGCATGTGCATGGCGTATCTGAGTTGACCATAGCATTAGAAAAACAACAGCTTGAAATTGAGCTGAGATCGCCCGCCATGAACCTACTTGGTTTTGAACATAGTGCGATAACTAGAACAGATAAAGCGGCCATCAATCAAGCCGAATTACTTTTGGCTAATCACCATGATGTATTTTCATTTTCTGGTGGCGACTGCGTATTAGTCAATCAGTTCATTGATTTATCAAGTGTCATTCAAACTCAGCAAGAAAAAAGTGATCAACATATGGATTCACATAATCATCGTGATGATCACCATCATGAACAAAAAATAAGTGAAAGCGCTGGGCATAGAGAAGTGATTGCTAAGTATCATTACCGTTGTAAAAAGTCATCGACGTTATCAGCTATTAAAATTAAGCTATTTGATCTTTTTTCAGGCATTGAACAAATAAAAGCCATGTGGCTTACCGAATCAAAACAAGGCGCTTCAACCCTAAATGTTAATAATAAAAACATAACCTTTAAGTAAAAATGGATAAACGTGAAATATTAGCGTTATTTGAACACTGGAATAACGCAATAAAAACAAAAGAGCCAAGGCGCGTAATTGAATTGTATGCGCATAACGCGGTGCTGCTGCCAACAATATCCAATAACGTCTGTCATAATCATGAAGAAATGGAAAAGTACTTTACTGACTTCTTAACCAGAGAGCCTGTTGGTGAATTAGATGAAACTAACATTTCTATTTTCAATGATATCGCAATGAACTCGGGCCTCTATACGTTTTCTTTTAAAGACGGTTCAAAAGTACAAGCGCGATTTACCTTTGTTTATCAGTGGAATGGTAAATCTTGGAAAATTATAAAACATCATTCTTCACAAATGCCAGAGTCAACATTTATTTGAAAAGGTTTAATCATGGAAAACAATAATCAAGATAGTATTAACCAGCCAATGGTAGATAATGAAAGCTGTTGCAGCCAAGCAAGCTGTTGTGCACCGCAAAGCCCAATAGTGCATGAACAGCCCAAAGTAGGTCGTAATGACCCTTGCCCCTGTGATAGTGGCCGCAAGTTTAAAAAGTGTTGCGGCTAGAATATAACGTTAAAGAGGTTAAATGAAGTCGATGAAAATCACCGCAGTTCCGACCAATATTATTACCGGTTTTTTAGGTGTAGGTAAAACATCAGCAATTCTGCAATTGTTAACACAAAAACCTTCAAATGAGCGTTGGGCTATTTTAGTGAATGAATTCGGTGAGATAGGTGTTGATGGCAGCTTATTATCCGGTCAACACGCAGAAAAACAAGGTGCTTTTATACGCGAAGTTCCCGGTGGTTGTATGTGCTGCGCCGCAGGTGTACCTATGCAAATAGCCCTTAACCAACTGCTGTTACAGGCAAAGCCCGACCGTTTATTAATAGAACCAACTGGGCTTGGACACCCTAAAGAGATTGTTAAGGCACTGTCGGATAAACATTATCAAGAGGCACTTTTATTACAAAAAACCATCACCTTAGTTGATGCCCGGAACTTAACCAACACCCGATACACAAGTCATGATATTTTTAATCAGCAAATAGCGATTGCTGACACCATTATTGGCAATAAAGTAGATTTATATCAGAATGAAGATAAAACAAGGTTAATGGATTATATAAAGGCACATGGCCAAGCCAATGCCGATGTACATTACGCTCAGCAAGGCGATATTGCACTTTCACTTTTAGCTGGCACGACGACATTGGGCTTATCCTCATCGTCGCACCACCACACAACTAAAAAAGTCATGACAGCTGATTTAGTGATACCTGAATGCGGATATATTAAGGCAATCAATACCGGGGCAGGTTTTGCCAGTGTTGGTTGGCGGTTTGCTGAAGAAAAAACATTCAATTACGCTAAACTGCAACGTTTTCTCAGCAATATCAACGCCGAGCGCATAAAAGCCGTGTTTATCACCGAACAGGGTATATTTGGCTATAACTTTACCGCTGATGGCGTAACAGAAACAGCGCTTGAGATTGCTAAGGAAAGTCGTATAGAAATAATAGCTAAGCAGCTAGATGACGCTATTGAAACGCAGCTCATGGCCTGCATTAACAAAAGCCCCAACTAATTTTTTGCACACTGATTCATTAACTTTAACTTAAACTTAAACTTTCACTTAAACTTAAACTTAAACTTAAACTTAAGTCCAAGTTTACTAAATCAATTTAATCACGGCTCTTCGGTATAAAGTTCAAATGCATGCATTTCCATTGAGTAAGCAGCGGTAGCAGTATCGTTTTCAACTAGCGATGTTTTTATAACACCTGAGATCCAATACGCATCGTAAAGTGATTCAAGCTTAAGCCCTTGTGGGTAATTCACAAAAATTGTTTGATTAGGCGGTGGCGGCGGTAAATGAAGACATGCACCAAAAAATGGCACCATAAAAAATTGTGTTACGTTTTGCTCATCATCAAACTCAAGTGGCACAATAAACGCCGGGATTTTGATTGGAGCATTATCAACAATAGCCTTAACATTAATTGATGCTAACGCTTGTTGATAACGATCATCTTCGCCATTGGTTAGTTCATTTTTTAATGGGTTACTCAATTGATCTTCAGCAGAGCCATCAACGATATCATCAAGATAACTTGGCGGGTTTAACAGTGCATTTAAATCATCTTCGGGTAATAAATCGAGCCAATCAGCTTTCATAAAAGCAGATGCAGGTATATTTGGCTTTTCTATCCTAGTTTGCTCGCTAGGCTCATTCAACGGCGCTGTAACAGTCGTTGGCTTTTTATTTTCTGCGGCTACGCCGGCCTGGTTAGAGGCATTACTGTTTTTAGATTGCTCACACGCTAGTAAGAATAGGCTTGTGATAATAACGATACTTAATTTACTCATATAACATCGGCTAAAAATGTGTTTAATAGCCAAATGATACACTGTATCATTTAGCTATTACATTAGTTTTTCTTTATGTTGAGTTATAAGCCAGTCATGATAATTGATCTCGTTAACCTTAAGTTTAGCTACGCTGAACAACCCAGCTCTTGTGTGATAGATATACCATCTTGGTCATTATCTGCCGGTGAGCATACGCTTATTCACGGCTCATCAGGCAGCGGTAAGTCAACGTTATTAAACATTTTAAACGGTTTACTCTCGGTTGATAGTGGTCATGTTAAAGTGCTCGACCAACGTATTGATGAAATGACCAACCGGCAGCGTGATACTTTTAGAGCAAACAACATTGGTTATGTTTTTCAGCAGTTTAATTTAATTCCGTACCTTGATGCCATCGATAACATTCAACTGGCAAACTATTTTTCAAAGGCAGTATCACAATCTTCACTTAGCAAAGAAATTAAAACATTACTTCAAAGCTTAAACATACCAGAAAAAGATTGGAAAAAGCCGGTACGTACACTAAGTATTGGTCAGCAACAGCGTATTGCTATTGCACGTGCGCTCATCAATAAACCGACATTAATTATTGCCGATGAACCGACTTCATCACTCGACCAAGAAAATAGCGATGCTTTTATGAAGCTTTTAATGGCACTTGTTAATAAACATGAAATAACATTATTATTTGTGAGTCATGATGTCTCGTTATCACACTATTTTTCCCGTATTGAATTATTAAGCGATATTAATCATGCAGGAAATCTACATGCTAATTAAACTTGCCCTGAAAAGCCTACATGATCGCAAAGACTCCATTGTTTTATCAATTATCGCGATGACCGTCAGTGTTTTTGTTTTACTCGGTGTTGAGCATATTCGACATCAAACAAAAGAGAGCTTTGCTAATACCGTTTCTGGGGTTGATATAATAGTGGGGGCACGAACTAGCAGCTTAAATTTATTACTGTATTCAGTGTTTAAAATTGGCAGTGCAAGCAATAATATAAGCTGGCAGTCATTCGAAAAAGTGGCGAGTAACCCTCAAGTAAAATGGGCGGTTCCCATTTCGCTAGGCGATTCTCACAAGGGCTTTAGAGTACTAGGTACCATCCCTGCCTATTTTCAACACTTTAGCTACGGCAAAAAACACAAGCTATTATTTAAGCAAGGGCAAGCTTTTAGTAATGTATTTGATGTGGTTTTGGGCTATCAAGTGGCCGCTAAATTAGGTTACCAGCTAGATGATAAGCTTGTATTAGCTCATGGTATAGGCAAAAACAGTTTTAGCTTACATGCTGAGAAACCATTTACCGTTGTAGGGGTTTTAGCTCCAACCGGTACACCTGTAGATCATACGTTACATGTTAGCTTACAAGGAATAGAAGCAATACATTATACTGGTAAAAACAATCCTTATTCTCATCAAATTGATGCCAGTAAAATGCATAATCACCACAAAGAAGCTGATTTAACCACACAAGTAGCCTCTCATTTAACCCCAAAAAGCATTACTGCTTTTATGTTGGCTCTTAACTCAAAAATGTCGACATTTAAAGTACAGCGCGACATTAATAATGATAAACAAGAGCCCCTATTAGCCATATTACCCGGTATCGCATTGTCAGAGCTTTGGCAGATAATGGGGGTTTTAGAAAGCACACTGTTTTTAGTTTCTATTTTAGTCTTTATTTCAGCTAGCTTAGGTGTAAGTGCCATGTTGCTCGCTTCAATTAAACAGCGAACAAGAGAAATACAGCTATTACGTGTGATTGGCGCACCTCCTTTATTTTTGTTTTTGTTAATTCAACTCGAAGCTTTATTTATTGCCATGATAAGCTGTGCGTTAGGCACAGCCATACTGCTAGCCAGTTTATCTTTAACGCAAGATTATTTAGCATCTTATTTTAGCCTGCAAATCAGTATGAATATATTTACACCTAATACGCTCATGTTAATAATAACAATGCTTGTAACATCTGCACTTGTTGCAGTAATTCCGTCAATTAATGGTTATATAAAATCAAAAAAACATTCTTTATCAGATAGATAGATTGTAAAATCACTTTCCTGCGCGCAAAGATTGAATGTGAATAACTACTAATTATCAAAATAAAAGTAAGGCGTTGCTAAAATTTTACGCTATGCTCTTGTGCGCTAAATGCAGGCACTTTAAAATACCACTTGAACACCTGCAATGTTACAAGGTAACATTGCAGCATGTGTATATATTTTTAGTCTTAAAATATATAACCAATATCTATTAACGTTATGCGCTCTGTCGTAGCTAAAAATAAAGCCAAATTATAAATTAGTGTATAAAAGGAACACCATGTTCATTAAATTAATTAAAATAACACTGCTATCGTTAACGGCAATTGCTTCGGCAAATGCGGCGATACAACAAACCAAAGGCGATTTTGTTGATAAATTTCGTCAATTGGATGAAAGCTTACCAACACCTAACGTATACCGAAATGCGGCCGGAGAACCAGGCCACAAATATTGGCAGCAACAAGTAGACTATAAAATTAAAGCTAAATTAGACGAGAAAAAGCGTCGAATTGAAGCTACTCAGTCAATTACTTATTACAACAACTCTCCTGATACGTTGAAATACTTGTGGGTGCAGTTAGACCAAAACAAATTCCGCAATGACTCGCTTTCAGCGACAACAACCACTTTTGGTGGCATTGGCAACCGAGGCCCTGGTACAGCAGCGGCAACATCAAGCAAACCAGCACAGTTAAGCTTAGGTGCACTTCGTCGCCAGCACTTTATGGATGACAATGTTGTTGGTTATGACATTCAGTCGGTTACGGATAGCAAAGGCAATAAATTACATCATGTTATTGTTGGCACAAATATGCGTATTGATTTACGCAATAAATTAGCGCCCGGAACACAAGTTAAATTCGGCATTGATTATGCTTTCAATATTGTTGAAGAAGATGCTGTTTCTGCACGTTCAGGGTACGAGCATTTTCCTGACGATGCCCGCAAAGGCGGTAACGACATTTTCTTATTAGCTCAGTGGTTCCCACGTCTTCACGCATACACTGATTATGAAGCATGGACTAACAAAGAGTTTATTGGCCGTGGTGAATTTACCTTAGAATTTGGTAATTATGATGTTGAACTAACGGTTCCTGCTGATCACATTGTTAGCTCTACAGGTGAACTAACCAATGCTAAAAAAGTACTAACATCTACGCAGCGTAAGCGTTTGAAAGAAGCTGAAAAAGCAGATCGTATTGTTTTCATCGTTACTGAAGAAGAAGCCTTAGAAAACGAAAAAGCTGGTACCAACAAAACTAAAACATGGAAATTTAGTGCTAAAAATGTACGTGACTTTGCCTGGGCTTCATCACGTAAATTTATGTGGGATGCACGTGGCCATCAACAAGGTGGTGACGAACAACCTTCTGTAATGGCAATGTCGTTTTATCCAAAAGAAGGTGGTGATTTATGGAAGAAATATTCAACTGAATCAATCATTCATACCTTAGAAGTTTACTCACGATTCTCATTTGATTACCCATACCCTGTTGCACAGTCAGTAAATGGCCCAGTAGGCGGTATGGAGTACCCAATGATCACATTCAATGGTCCGCGTACAGAATTACAAAAAGATGGCAGCCGTACCTATACACAAGCAGAAAAGCGCTTCTTAATTGGTGTTGTTATTCATGAAATTGGACATATCTATTTCCCGATGATCGTTAACTCTGACGAGCGCCAATGGGCATGGATGGATGAAGGTTTAAACAGCTTTTTAGATGGTGTTGCTGGTCGCGAATGGGATCCAACCATTCCATGGGGTGTTGAACCACGCGATATTGTGAGTTATATGAAGTCTTCAACGCAAGTACCGATTATGACCCAGTCTGACAGCGTTTTAAAACTTGGTCCAAATGCTTACACTAAACCAGCAGCGGCTTTAAATATACTGCGCGAAACTATTTTAGGCCGTGAATTATTTGACTTTGCATTTAAAGAATATGCAACTCGCTGGAAGTATAAGCGCCCTACGCCGTCTGACTTTTTCCGTACTATGGAAGAAGCTTCAGGTGTTGATTTAGATTGGTTCTGGAGAGGCTGGTTTTACAGCACAGATCACGTAGATATTTCTTTAGACAAAGTATCTAAATTACGCTTAGATACGAAAAACCCAGACATAGACTTTGACCGCCAACGCCAAGAAGAACTAGACAAGCCATTGTCTAAAACTGACGAGCGTAACAAAGCTGAAGGTAAAGAGTTATGGGTTGATCGCTTTTCAGACATCACTGATTTTTATGACGAAAACGACCGTTTTACCGTGACAAATAAAGAGCGAAATAAATATCAAAAATTCCTTAAGAAACTAAAACCTTGGGAACGTAAAACGCTAGATCGCGCGATTAAAGAAGACAAAAACTACTACGTGTTAGATTTCTCTAATAAAGGCGGTTTAGTAATGCCGATTATCTTAGAGCTAACATTTACTGATGGCAGTAAAGATACTCAATACATTCCAGCTGAAATCTGGCGTCGTACGCCTAAGGCTGTAAGTAAGTTGATTATTACTGACAAAGAAAAAGAGCTAGTCAGTGTTACGGTTGACCCTCGTTGGGAAACAGCAGATGTTGATGTGCATAACAACCACTACCCGCGTCAAATTATTCCGTCGCGTATCGAAGCATATAAGAAGAAGAAATCTACCAAGAAGGTTTCTCGAGATATCATGCAAGATATAAAAACAGAATTGAAGAAAGAAACTCAAGGTGACAATGAAGAATAGTACCCCCTTCATTGTTATGCTGATATTGGGGCTGCTTTTAGCAGCCCCATACTCTTTTGCACATCAGCAAAAGTCGGCAATCACTAGCGTTTCATTTAACCCAAGAACACATAATATTGAGATAATGCATCGTTTCAGAGTTCATGACGCTGAGCATGCGGTTAAGTATATTTTTGGTAAAGACGCCGACATTATCGGCTCAACAAAAACACAACAGCAGTTTAGCAACTATGTAAACAAGCACTTTTCAATGTTTACGGCTGGTAGTGCTTTAGAGTTAGCCGCTATTGGCTATGAAAACGATGGACAATTCTTTTGGGTATACCAAGAGACCGTTGAGCCACCAACACTGAAATCGCTAAGCATTCGTCACAATGCCCTTCAAGAAATATGGCCCAGCCAAGTTAATACGGTCAATATTGAAGGGAAAGGAAAACTACAAACAATGACTTTTGATAACTCAGTAGAGTTACTTGAAGTTACGTTCTAGAACACCTTTATCGATAACTTGTTTAATAGGCGTGTTTTAATGATTTACTCATTATCAAAACCGCGCCTTTTATCAAGCTATTTTGAATAAATGACAATAACGCTATATTTTCATTAAAGTTAAAACGACTTACTTTGCAAATGGTGCCTTGCAAACCGTGCCTTGCAAATAATACCGTGCAAATGAACTAGCTTATTCATTAAAAATTTACCAACATTATTATCAACAGAGCAATCAATTTTACGCCAAAGCGCTGCATAATATCTCCTCAACTTTTGATGTATTTATATACCTATAAAAATACCACGTTCGATTAATTTTAGACTAAGATAATAGCTCGTAAAATATATGTGTTATCCGTATATTTCATATAAGCAACAATTAAATTTATTGGTTAAAATGTCTTATAAAAAACGCGCGCTCTTAGTAATAGCCACTATTGTGATCATTATCCTCATCTTCAGTCATAAGCTCTATGGGTATTTTGAGCTTACTTTTGATAAGTTAGCAGCTGTTTATCAATCAAGCCCTCACTTGAGCTCACCTGTCACGCCTAATAAAAAAGAAAGCAACAATCGCTCATTAACAAATATCGCAGCAGATCAAAACAGCCAATCATTATCAGCCTCATCTAGTCCTCATAAAGCCGACAAGGTAACCGTAAATAGATGCCGAATTCCTGAGTTAGTTAACATCACTACACAGCGCCAAAAATATATCAAAAATGATGGTTCGATAAATTATCGTGTCAGCAAAAATTATTATCAATTAGAAACAAACTTAGGAAAGGGATATGAACCATTTTTAGAAGAATTAAACCTAAAGCTTAATGCTGCCTTTCAACATATTGAAAATCGACTAGACATACGGCTTAATAAAAAAATAAAATTACAGATTGTATTTCTCACTTCAAGAATAGAATTTGAAAATTATTTAAACACCCTAGGAGTTCCACCTAGCGGATATCAAGGCATGTATCAAAGTTATAATAATTTAGCTGTTGTAGAGTTTATAAACCATAAGCAAGCGATAAATGCCGCGATACATGAAGCTATTCATGCTTTTAATTATGCTTATTTTGGTTATTCTTTACGATTTCTGAACGAAGGCATGGCGCAGTATCTTTCTGCCATTACAAGTAATGGTGCAATAGCAACATTCAATTTTTCATGGTTAAAGCACCAACGCTACCCGCATCAAATATCAACATTGTTATTTTCTGAATTAGACTGGCATGGCAATAATAATCATGAGTTATACCAAAACAGCAATGCATTGTTTCATTTCTTAATGACAAATGCTCAAGGCCGAGCATTAGTTCAACAGATACTAAAACTCGAAATGAAAGAGCCCTGCTCAGTGCTAACACAAGGCGTGATAGAGGAACTACTATTCGAACATTTTCCAAACCATCAACAAGAGTTTGATTATTGGTTTGAAAATAGTGTCAATAGTTTTTTAAGTGAAGAATAATGTTAATCAATATTGCACTTAACTTATTATTTATATTGATTATTTTATTCACTACACGTTCAATGGTAAATATTCAATAACCGAATACATCTAGAACAACTAGATAATTATTTACTTTAGATCAGGTAACTTAGCTTCGATAGCGCCAATCATATGCTAGACATAGCAATTTACTGCCCCTAATGCCCTTTCATAAAGAAACGTTTATCATGCATTTTTTATCGATAAACGATAAATAAATTGACCTAAAATCTTTATTGATTATAATTATTATCATTACTAAAAAAATTATAGCAATCAGAATGTCAGATAAAGATAGTAAAAAAACACAAACAATACATAGAATTATACGACTTAGTAAAATTACTAAGTTGATGATCCTTATTGGTGGAGCAATTCATATTAGTGTTTTTCTATTTTTTGTTGGACTTAACTCCGATGCAGTGCAATCAAAACAAAGCTTCGGTGATAATAATGTCAATTTATCAGCCATTAGTGAAAAGTGGTCAAGCTATGCGAGTTCACTTGAAAGTTCTGGCCTAAATAGTTTCTGGATTTTAGGTACTGTTGATTTTATTGCCCAACTATTCGTCTTATTTTTTCTCTTCAAGTTATTCTGTTTATATGAAAAAGGCGAAATATTTATGGCGCAAAGTTGTCGATATTTGCAACTCATAGGAATCACTTTGTTTTCATACGGTATCGTTATGATATTCCTGCCTTCTGCAGTTTCATTCATCATAAATTTATTATTTGAATTTCCTAAGCTTGAAGTAAATTATTACTTTGGTAGTGCCGAATTAACTCAATTAATTTGGGGTGCTGTAATTTTAGTGATCTCTTCAATTATGAAGGAGGCTTGTACCATGAAAGATGAACAAGGTTTAGTTATCTAATGGCAATAATTGTCAATCTGGATGTGATGTTAGCTCAACGAAAGTTGAAATTGAAAGATCTATCAAAACAGATAGATATCACGATACAGAATTTATCCGTACTTAAAAGTGGTAAAGCTAAAGCAATTCGATTTACCACCTTAGATGCTATATGCGAAGCACTCGATTGTTGTCCTGGCGATATTTTGCAATATCAAGCAGACAATAACACTGAAATGGAACAAGATTAGGCACAAATAAGGAAAATGACATGGAAAGTATAATGCTAACTATTACGTTATGTATTGTATCAGTTATGGTTTTTAGTTTTTTCAATCTAAAACGCTTTGAGAATACAGTAACGGAGACCTTTTTTAAAAGATCGAATAATAAATTAACCCAAGAGCGCGAACAGGATTTAATACTGACTAAAGCTGCAATGGTCTTGATTTCAGAGCATTACTGTGACCCTCAATTTAACACCGAAAAACTTGCACTTATGCTGAATTCAAGCCCACGTAGTTTACAACGAAAATTTAAAGCAACATATCAATCATCGCCAAGTAAAGAAATAAAAAAATCACGCCTAAAACACTCAGTTACAGGACTGAATGCTAACCTCCAAATTAAAAGAGTTGGATTTGAGAGCGGCTTTTCATCGGCATCATATTTTTGTAAGTGCTTTAAAGAGCACTACGGGTGTACCCCTTCTGAGTACTTAGTTAAAAACAATAAAAATCCCCCCAAATCGACAACATTAATATAAACGCCATTGTGCCATTAAGGCTAAGTATAAAAATGCATTAAGTTTGATAGAAGTTTTCAACAACGTATTTATTTAACCGCACTCATCGTTAGGTATAGCTTGTTATTACGATAAATAAAGCGACCAAAGAAAACAAAGAATATGCTCAAGTAATACCACTTACCAAGGTGTTTTTTCTGCTTAAAAAAATCGGCTCTTATATATTAATAAGATTACCTCTAAAACTCACTGTTTATAAAATTCTGTCAAGAACCTCATTATAAATATGCACAGCAATCACTTAATTACCTAGATATTAATTGAATAGAATATAAGTTTTTGAAAAAGAATTTCATTTCCTAAGTCTAAAAGTAAGGTCATTTCATCAGCTCAAATTAAATATGTAAAAAATATGATTGTAATTTTTTACATTCGAAAAATCCTTAGCGCTATTAAATAATATAGCTGCCTAACAAAGCTAATATTTTTCTGACTGTTACTTGTAATTTATCGCCAGACTCATTTTTTAAAGGGCTTGGCGTGTTTTTACTATTTTTTTTATTCTGTCGTGATGCAATCATAATTTGGTCGAGGCAATGACGTTTCGATGAACTTAAAATTATTATAAATTAAGGAAAGTCACATGAATAATGATAAAAATGAGCTAAACACTGAATATACTGTAGAAGCTTTAGAAGCACGTTTTGAAATGGAAGCAGTCGTTGATGATGGCGGCGCTGAAACAGATGGAAGCTGCGAATGTAAAGTTACTTGGTAATTTAAAGCGAGAGGGGTCGCCCCCTCTCAATTTTGTCACTTACTGATTAACTTAATATGCCTATTCAACTTCATCAAAACATTGAAATTAGCGAATTTATTTTGACGACAGCTTCATCGCCAGAAGAGAAAAACAATAAATTTCTAATCCAATGTGAACATCTTAACTTTGTGGTATCAGCACCTGTAAAATCATTAATTGAGAGTTTACTTACTTATCAAAATTCGAGTCAATCATTGGTTGAAAGTTATTTTATAAAAACTCGCTACAAGGCTACTGAAGAAGACATTATCGCGCTGGCTCGCCAACATATTCCCGAAGAGCTGTTTGCAGATATGGAGCTTCCTCCGCAACGAAACCCTTTTATATTTAGTATGACTCTGTTACCTGAGTATATATTAAAGTACTTATCTGTTTTATTGACCCCATTATTTAATAAGTGGCTAAGTGCAGCCCTCGCCCTTGTTTTTATCTGTGTTCACTTTTCGCTTTTCGCTAATATTAGCCATGCAGCAACACTCGGCATATCGATGTCTACCATCCCCATGTTTCTACTGGCAATGCTAATGAGTTACTTTATTCACGAACTTGGCCATATAACTGCTTGTAAACGCTTCAATTGTCCGCACGGCAGCATAGGTTTTGGTATATACATAGTGTTCCCTGTATTTTATGCTGATGTTTCTAAAGCATGGCGATTATCACAAAAACAGCGTGCTGTTGTTGATTTAGGTGGGATATATTTTCAATTAATACTGCTGATTGTTGTTGATTGCTACGCCTTTTTCTATGAAAGCCAGTTTGCTTATGTCTTATCTTGGACAATCACCCTAACAATGCTACATACCCTCAATCCCTTTTTTAAATTTGATGGTTATTGGTTGCTCAGTGACCTCAGTGGTATTACTAACCTTCATGACAAAATGCGCACAGCGCTAAATCGCATAAAACATAAAGTTTTCAAAGGTACGCCACTGAACTTTAAAAATGACAAAACGCTATACTTGTTAGTACCTTATAGCTTAATGGCAATGTTATTTTTTACCTATATTGCAACCTTTCTAGGTAGTAAGCTTTGGCAAACGGGGCAAGAAATTGCTGCTGTGATCTTTTCTCTGCCCAATAGTAGTTTACTTAGCAATATTGACCTAATGCTAGAGCAAGGTACCTTACTTTCATTGCTAAAAGCCTTAATGTGGGCAGCGCTATTCACATTACTACTTTCTTTTTATTTAAAGCGTATTAAAAACTTATTGGTCAATAACAATGTAAAGGCGAGCAATAAATGAAATTTTTCTTATCTAAATTTTTAAATATGAATGAAGATTTTTTATTATTGACGGAACAAAATAAACAGCTAGGAGTTTTTTGTGCCTCAAATGCCACAACAGTTAACGAAAAAAATAGCCCTCATCATTTAGCGGCAATGGAGAAAGTTGATAATAATATTTCAATGTATACCAGCAAAAAAACTTCTCAGTCGAATTATAAAAAACCTATACCTTTTGAACAAGCCAGTGTTATCAACGCTGCGTATGGTAGTGCCTTAATTGAGCTAATCGCAAAAATGTACTGTAACCCTTCACTTCATTTTTACTTGATTATGGATCAGGTTGAAGTATTACCTTATTTAAAAAGGCTGCTCTCGTTATCGCGTATTACTTTAATAAACCATCAAAAAGCATTAAACCCCTTGCCTGTACTACCTTCTGAAACACAAATATTTATCAGTGTTCCTGAGTTTCATCCGAAAAGCTTAACCAGTGAGTATAGAACGTATATTCATGGACATGCCTGCATGTTCTCGACATATTCTTGGTTACTTAGTGCTAAAAAAAATCTTCCATCATACTTCCTTAATGTGGAACAAAATTTAGTCTTAGTAAAACACCCAAGTGATATGTACAAAGACTTGTCACTCAGTTATCAATCGCCAAATGGCAGCATATATAGCTGGAGTAGGCTAAAAAATCATAAAGTAGAGCGATTAGAAAAAGTGTTTATTTCTCAAGTTAATCAATTAGAAGCGCTACTCAGGCATTTAAGGCCTAGGTTAGAATCTACTGATTTACAACCTACATTTGCAGCAATTAAGCACCAGAAAACAGTCGTACTACAAAGGAACAGATCATAATTATGTTACCGATTACACAGCGTCTCTCACAACAGCTGAATGCTTTTACAAGGCTTGTTACTGATCAAGAAACTCGACAACAATTACAGCAATCTTTGCAACGCATTAATCCTAAGTTTAATCACTTAAAAATATATCAACACTTTCAATCAATGGCCCGAGTAGATGAACTAAATAACTTTTGTTTATCTAGTACTCGTGAAAATTTAAAGCACTTCATTAGCGCTAAAGTTTGGGTAGACAAACCTAAATATTGGCATCAGGCGCATACCTTTGATGGGCCCGTTATTTTTGTTACACCACATTATGGACCTTTTGCAATTGGCTGCTTAAAGGCTGTGCTTGATATGGGTGAAAATAAAACTGTCAATGCCTTTTATGATCCTCCAGAAAAGAATCCAACCACAGCGGTTTATAAAGAGGTTTTAAGTAGTTTAGGTGACAAGTTCAATCCAATATTCAATGACAATCGGGGCTTAGTCAGGGCTTTAAAGTGTCTTAAAAACAAACAGATATTAACAATGATGCCTGATGTATTTGACTTGTCTGGGCAGTCTATTTCAATTCCTTTTTTCGGTCACTTTACTACAGCAATGGCAGGTACAGCATTTTTAGCACTTAAAACTAATGCTCTGATCATGCAAGCGTATTGTGTACCTGATAACAATGGCGGTGTTAAATGCATTCTTCATAAACCATTTCAGTTTAAAAGCACAGATGATTTTGAACAAGACACCTACGACCTAACAAGTCATTTGTTTAAATCAATCGAACAGCAGTTAGCCCATGCACCACAACATTGGATTTACCTAAGACAATTAAATAACCGACTAGGCTTGCCGCTACCTGAGCAACCTAGTTTCTCTATGAGCAAACATAAAATACTTGCTCTAGCAAACAGCTTACAATTAGAGACCGCTTCAATTAAAAGTGCGTTGAATGTCGCGAATAGTCATGTTGATTTTAACAAATAACAAAATAATTTTTAGTTTATGAACTGCACTTGCACATTTTTAATTACACAGTATTCATTATCAAATATATAATTGATAATAGTTGGAGGTTTTATGTATAAGTATTTATCGGTATTGTTTTTAATGTTATTTATTAATCCGAGTTTCGCTGCCGAAAAACGTGATCTTGGTTTTAAGTTAGATGTAGTTGTTCAAGGCTTTTTCTCCCCTGAGGTGAAACAAGCCACCGTGAAGTCGGTAAGAAGTGGTACATTAGCCGAATCTGAAGGCGTGAAAGCGGGAGACCAATTACTTGCTATCAATGGTTGCGAGATACCAAGCTGTCCGGCAAGCACAGCAAAAGCACATATATCTCAACCTATAGGCACCATGGTAAATTTTCAATTTAAACAAGAAAATGGACAGCAATACTCAGTAGACATTCAGTTAATGTAACCTCCATAGTGTGCATTCGGTTCTTTGTTAAACTTTGCCATAAATAGATACTCGACAAACGCTATTTAGTTTTTAATTTTTAATTTTATGCTCAATAGCGTCTCTTTAATTATTAGTGCGCTCTCAACAAGTCATTATTAGGTAGCAGTGAAATTTTATCGCTACGCATTTATTGAGTTATTTAGCGTTTGTTTTCCATGAAGCAATTGTTGCTAACACCATATCAGCGTAACCCTCAGTGCCTTTTATGTTATTTGCATCACGGTTCATGACATTCATCGAGATTATTGCTCCATTTATAAATTCTGCTGCGTGAGTAGCGTTTACTGACTCTTTTACCGTGCCATTAATTTTAGCTTTATTGACCAGCTCAAAAACAGCCTCTTTTAGGCTGTCAAAATGGGGCTGAGTATATGCATTAAATTCAGGATATTGGTAAGTCGGGGTTTCAATCATGGTATTTACAAGTAGGCAACCATGGTTTAGTCGTGCATCATATTCTTCGCTTGCTGAGCGTTCAAAAAAACCTTCAAGCGCACTTATATCATCTGCTTCTCGAATAGGCTGAATCACAAGTTCAGTATACTCTTTTGTATAAGTCGCCAATGCTTCTTTAAATAACCCCTCTTTACCATCAAAGTCTGTTCGAATAGCAAACCGGCCAATACCCACTAACTCTTCAATCGCTCTAATACCTAAATTTTGATAACCATGCTCTCTAAAAGCATTGGTGGCTTTGATAACTGCTTCTTCTCGGTCATAGCTTTTCTGTCTGGCCATAGTCAACGTCACTTCTTGTTAACACTACATGTGATAATTTTATTTTAATAAACTAGGTTGACATAATAACACTACGACTGTATTGTTACAATCACTTCGTGTGTAGTGATTTGTTTTAAGCAAATAAATCACACTTAAAATATGAAAAAATTACGAGTGCAGAATAACTAACAGAGGTTTATATTATGAGCAAAAACATTGAAAATATAGTTGTGGTTATTACAGGTGCTAGCAGCGGGCTTGGTGAAGCAACGGCTCGTTACTTAGCACAAAAAGGAGCCTCTGTTGTATTAGGCGCTCGTCGTTTAAATAAACTTGAAAGCATTGCCGCAGATATCACGAAAGAAGGCGGCAAAGTGGCTATACTAGCAACTGATGTAAGTAAGGCTGCGGATGTACAAGCCTTAGTTCAAAAAGCCATTAGCAGCTTCGGTAAAATAGATGTGATAGTTAATAACGCTGGCATCATGCCATTAGCACCACTAGCAGCGACCAAGGTCGACGAGTGGGACCAAATGATAGACGTCAATATTAAAGGCGTTCTTTATGGTATTGCCGCCGCATTACCTGTATTTCAAAAACAAAACAATGGTCATTTTATTAACTTGTCATCTGTTGCTGGTCATAAAGTCTCACAAGGCAGTGCAGTATACGCAGGAACAAAGTTTGCGGTTAGAGCCATAAGCGAAGGCCTTAGAATGGAAGTAGGCGGCAACATACGAACCACTATTTTATCTCCTGGGTTAATCGATTCTGAATTGAAATTAGGTAGCTCAGACGAAGCGACGTCTCAATTTGTTCAAGATGTATATAAAGACGCTATTTCACCTATATCTATTGCCAAAGCTGTCGCTTACGCGATTGAACAACCAGATGATGTGGATATTAATGAAATTGTTTTACGCCCGACCGTACAAGAATTTTGAGCGTTCAATAAATTCGTAAAATCATTAACTTAAATACTAAGCCCCGGAGCTAACAATGTCACAAGCTACAGAACAATCCCAATACACAAAAAAGTACAAGAGTATTCACGGTAAGCAAATGGCTTATATTGACGAAGGCCAAGGTGACCCGATCGTCTTTCTACATGGTAACCCAACGTCATCTTATCTATGGCGCAATATCATGCCCTTTATGAAAGATAAAGGAAGGCTCATCGCCCCTGATTTAATTGGCATGGGCGATTCTGAAAAACTCGATAACAGCAATGCAGATAGCTATACGTTTACTGAACAACGCAAGTATTTGTTTCGTTTATTAGAAGAACTTGGGGTAAACAAAAATGTAACCTTAGTCATTCACGACTGGGGATCAGGCCTTGGTTTTCATTGGGCGCATCAACACCCAGATGCTGTTAAAGGTATTGCCTTTATGGAAGCGATCGTAGCACCTATTCCCAGCTGGGATGGATTTGCTGAAGGCGCCAGAGAATTGTTTCAGGCATTCCGTTCACCCGCCGGTGAAAAACTAATACTTGAAGGCAATGTATTCGTAGAGCAAGTACTACCAAACTCGATATTAAGGGATTTAACTGATGCTGAGATGTCTGAATACAAACGCCCTTACTTGAATGCGGGTGAAGACCGACGTCCAACCCTAACGTGGCCGCGCCAAATCCCGATAGCTGGAGAGCCTGAAGATGTGGTGAAAATTATTGGTGAATACAGCCAATGGCTAACACAAACAGAAATTCCAAAACTTTTTGTTAACGCAGAGCCCGGCGTAATGATCGCTGGTGAGGTGGAAGATTATGTTCGCTCATGGCCAAATATCACCGAAGTAACCGTGCCAGGTCTGCACTATGTTCAAGAAGACAGTCCTGAGTTGATAGGTGAAGCACTTGTTGATTGGCACTCGAAACTGGCTTAGGTGCTTATCGTTACCGCTTTTTTATCTAATAGCGAATGAGTGAATGCCGCGAGCCTGTGGTTTATGGCCTGCAACCAGCTCCAGCAATCTTTAACAAAGACAGTTCAAAATATAAAGCCTGAATATCACTATTCAGGCTTTCGTTTAAATGGTTAAAGCTGATGTAATAGATTTAAAACCTATGACATCATGTTGCCTATGCAAATATTAACTCATTGTTTTTATTAGGTTAGTAATAAGGTTATTAGTAGTAACACCCCACTTTGCTCCCTAAAAGCCAGCATGTAATCTAACTTATTGAATTTAAATGAAACCATCTTTTCATGTGTTCAAAATATAATGATCTTGCCGTGTATTTACCACGATTAAAGGTTACGTCAAATTGAAATACATAAACAGCCTATGCTACTGTCAGGTTACTACATCTAAACAAGGATTTATTTTGAGTAGCCAATCGTTATTTATTAATGCGCGACGGACTTCTGCGCAATCTATTTTCATTCTTACTTTGTTGTTGCTCGTTGGTATTCAAGCACCAGCTTACTCACAAGTGCTACATTCACAAAAATTAGTGGGTAATTGGGCACTTCCTAAAAGTAATCTGGGTATGATAGAGTTAACTTTATGGCACGATACAAGGTGGTCTCAAGATTTTCGCAGTGTAGGTGTGTTGCAGGGCGTGATATCGTTTGCTAAGCAACCGCAATGCAATACTAATGTGGCATTTCCTTTACGCCAAAACGATTTGTGGGTGGCAAGACAAGTAGGTGAAAAGAAAGACATTGATAGTCGCAATAGAGCTTTTAAGTTAATGATTCCAAAAAGTGTTGGAAGGTATAGGAAAAATGATGAGGATCATGCGCAAGCTAAAAAATGCAAAAGGATATGGGAATTTCTCCATTTAAAATCTTTTGTTGCTCCCGTTAAAATGACCGGCAATATGTCTATCATTATGGGATTTAAACTTGTAGAGCTCACTAGAGTGAAACCCAGTGATGCGCAAAATCAGATGATTAAAGAATATTCAGGCGGTAAACCCACTGCTGTTGAACTTGCCATTATACAAAAACCTCAGAATGTGACGGCCGATACTTTAACGAAAGTGCCAGCAACTTGCGCAATGTATTTTGGTGAGTTAGCCGATATCAAAGTTCAAATTAAAAAGGTATTCCCTTTTGATCTCTTGCATATAGAGTCTTCGCCGCAGCAAGATATTCTCGTAGGGACCAAAAGAGGAAGAAGTGGACGAGGGCCAACGGAATATCGTCAGCCTTTGCCATCTAATGTCAATATTAAGAATTTACAATATGACATCTATAAGTATGGCAATATCTATGAGCATCCAGACAAAACAGATTGTGAAACTATTAAAAATGCTTTTATGTTAACTAGCTTGATTAGTGATAAAAAAGTCGATTTATCGCAACTTGTTGTCAATTTACCCTCTCAAATTGATAAAGAACAAAAACTTAAGGATTTAACTCGCTTTTACTTAGTCGACTCAAGTGGCGTAGATCAAATTCCTTTCAACGGCACTGACTTTAAGCAATCAGTTGCCATTAGAGTGTATGGTAAAACTAACGCTTACAACCCTAGTGACAGAACACGATATACTATATGGGACAGCAAGCAACAAAAGTTGTTAATCAGAAATACCATGAAAAATACCGAAACCGGCAATATTACGCGTGATATTGAAGGTGGCGCGACAAATACTACTTTTAAGTTCAGTAAAAATACCAGCCAGCAACACTCTCACCCTGTATGGCAGTCTAGTCGGTACCAGGTAATTGATAAGTCGGGTAATACACAGCCTAATCAAGCCCTTTGTATTGAATGGGTCGCTGGTAAAAATGACGCCACTGAAAAGTGCTTACGTAAATCTCCCCTCGCTGCAAATAAAATGCGAATGATGTATTTAACACAAAGTGAAAAAGTCGCCATAGCGCTTTTTAACGAATTGGCGCCCCAGACAACCATAAATGCAAACCAATTAACTAAGCGCTGCGAAAACAAGGAACTATGTAATTTACCGGGTGGCGAGTATTTAGATGCAATGCTACGTACTGACACCGCCACGATAAGTAAATTAGATGCACAGTATTTAGGAAAACTTCAAACGTTCATGAATAACAACCCTCTTAAAGAGTTAGTTGAAGCTACAGGAGGAAAAATGAATATGAATATGAGTATGTCGAATGCCGCGATAAAAGAATATTTATTCAATTACCAGAATAACGATAGAGAGTGTATGGCTGGAACTTCAACTTATACTGCCCATGGAAGTTCTGACACGGTACTTGAAGTTGATAGTTTTGGAAATTCAAGAGTCATTGCAGAAGGTCGTAATTACACTGAGCACTTCAAAATTCCTAGCGATTTACTTGGTTTGTGTCAGGAAGTTTGTGAAGTCCGTGCTATGTCGCATGCCTCCTTTAATGAACATGAAGTGTTGCGCGGCGTGCGTAAAATGCAGGAAACCTTTAAATGTGATTCGGCACTCATTAAGCAATTTGAAAAAAGTATGGGGCAGCTCAGATCAATAAGGAACCAAGGACCAATACTACAAAGAAATACTGTATGATTTTGCGAATACTTACCCTGATTATAAACCTCAACATACAGCTTGATGATACATATTCAAACTGACTAAGAGGTGATTTTGTCATACAGCTTACCAATAAATTTGTAGATAGCTCACTGTTATGTCGAAAAATAAAATCTGTAAAGTGGGATACCCCACTTTACTCCTCTAAACGTTAACTAAAACTTAAACTTGTCCTTTTTCTATCAAGCATTCCACTATAGCGTGTTAAAATAAGGGCCACTAAAACAACAATAGCGCCGACCCAAGGTGTGTTCATTAAGCCATATTCAGCAACAATACTACCTCCTCCCCATGCGCCAATTGCAATACCAACATTAAAAGCAGCAATATTTAACCCTGATGCTACATCTATTGCATCTGGCGTGTGCGTTTCGGCTAACTTAACTACGTATACCTGTAAGCCGGGTACGTTTCCAAAAGCAAATGCCCCCCAAACCAAAATAGTAACCACAGCCGTAATTGGGTTGTAAGCGGTAAAGTTCAGCATAAATAATATGCCTGAAAGACCTGAAAAAATAATTGTTAAGGCTTTAATTGGACCATAATTATCAGCCATTTTACCGCCCCAGATATTGCCGACAGCAACTGACACACCATAAACTAAAAGTATCAAAGCAACAGAGCTTGAATCAAAACCACTCACTTCATTTAGAATCGAAGCTAAGTAAGTAAATGCGATGAAAGTTCCACCGTAACCAATGGCCGTAATTGCATAAACTAATAATAATCTAGGGTGAGTTAATACTTTTAACTGTGCTGTAATCTTAGTCGGCTTAGCTTGTTTTAAATTATTAGGCACTAATATCGCACTACCAATCATGGCTAATAAACCTAAAATAGCTACGGTTAAAAAAGTCGCTTCCCAACCAAACACTTGACCAATATAAGTCCCTAAAGGAACTCCTGTGACTAAAGCTACCGTTAACCCTGTAAACATAATGGCAATAGCACTTGCGCCTTTTTCTTTAGGTACTAAGCCTGTCGCAATGGTCGAACCTATTGAAAAGAAAACACCATGTGCTAACCCTGTTAGCATTCGGGCTATTATCAGCGCTTCAAAACTTGGTGCTTGCCAAGCCACTAAGTTGCCAATAACAAACAAGCCCATAACCGATAGCAACACATGTTTTCTGTTCCATCTACTGGTTAGCGCTGTTAACACAGGTGCGCCAATAGCTACACCTAAAGCATAAAGACTTACCAATAAACCCGCTGACGGTATTGATACATTAAGGTCTTGTGCCATTGTTGGCAATAATCCAACAATTACGAATTCTGTTGTTCCTATGGCAAAGGCGCTAAGCGCTAATGCTATCAATGCAAGTGCCATGATGATCTCCAAATAAGTTTATTTAATAGATATAGTGTAAGGCGTTAAATTAAAGCGCTTACTTTATTTGTTGATGCCATTATTAACTGATAAACTTTTGTGATAAATAGTACCATTTGCAAATTACTTTTGTAATAAATGAGGTTAATTTGAGTTTAAAAACAAGATCAGATGACTTAGAACTTTTATTAGCGGTTATTGAGTTTGGCGGATTTTCTGCTGCTGCCGATGCACTTAATATACAGGTTGCACGCATATCACGCTCTGTGGCTAAAATTGAAAAGGCGCTTAACACCACTATTCTAATTAGAACCACTAGGCGGGTAATGCTAACAGATGATGGTAGAAGGTTTATCGATTCGATAAGCATTGGTTTGCAACATATCAAAGATGCCGAATTAGATATTATTGCTACCGGTAAAATGCCCCAAGGAAAATTGCGTGTAGACGCCGCTAGCCCATTTATTTTTCATCAATTAGCTCCCCATATAAATGCATTTACTAAGGCTTATCCTGAAATAGAGATTGAGCTTAATTCGAACGAGGGTATTGTTGATTTAATTGAAAAACGCACTGATCTTGCAATAAGAATAGGAAAATTAGAAGATTCTACATTACACGCTAGCGCCTTAGGTAAAAGCCCTCTTTTTATTGTCGCATCACCTGAATATATCGCACAAAATGGTTTGCCAAAAACACCTAACGAGCTTAAAAATCATAGATTAATTGGTTTCTCAAATATTAAATCACTTAACCAATGGCCTATTAAAGGTTTGCATACCGTAAACCCGACGATAACAGCTAGTAACGGAGAAACTATTCGCCAGCTCGCTTTAGCTGGAAGTGGTATCACATGTTTATCTAGTTTTATGGTTAAAACAGATATGGAATCAGGACGACTCATCTCATTGCTTGAGTCTTACAGGCTAATGGGTACTGATCGTGAATTAGTAAATGCCGTTTACTATAAATCTTCTTCAGTTGCTGAAAGAGTTACTGCATTTATTGATTTTATTAGGCCAAGATTAAGATTGTAATAGTAGGTGTGTTTGTCTGGCAGTTGTCATTATTAAATGGTTGTTGAAAGGCACAATTAACTAAAAAGCCTGAATATCACTATACAGGCTTTTGTTTTACAGGTTAGAGCTAAGCTAATAGATTTAAAATCTACTACATCATGCTGCCCATTAATAAACTATCTCATTGTTTAATATTGCACTTTTTACATGGGCCAATCACTAACATCCCACATTATACTCTTAAGATTTAGCTATAACCCTAACCTCTTGAATTTTAGATAAATAGATGTGGAGATATCGAAAATCTATTGGCCAGTGCTTTAATGTGCTCAAGTGATAGTTTTCTTTTTTTGTTTAGGATCATCGACACCATGCTCTTTCCACCAATTTCATTTTTAAAGTCAGTCGTATTAAGTTTGTGTTGATCCATTAAAACTCTTAAAACAGAAAGGCCGCAATCTAAGGATTCAATTTGGGCATTAAATTCAGAAAATTCCGCTGACTCTTCCTCCCATTTTTCAATAGAAATAGAAAGAATTTCAATCAAGGGCTTTTGTTCATCATAATCTTCAATCAACTCATCCATTAATTCTAAAGCCGATTCATAATCTTGTTCATTACAAATATGTGTAATAAAGCTTGCACTTGAAAACAATGTTTTTGCCTGCTCTTTTAACATAGCTACATTCATCAATAAGTCCTCTATGAGTACTTTTTACAAATTTTATCGTAATCGGCATGAGAACATATATGTTTCACATACATCCGATTATCTTGAAATTCGATAAAAGCAATTAACCTTAAATTATTACCACCAATATCAATAACCCACCATTTATCTTTGTACTTAAAGTTATCTAATGTTCCAAAAACTTTTCTTAATTCTTCCGGCGTGTGATAAATCCCATTTTTTAAGACTTTAAACATGTCTTCAATAGCACTTGCATCGTTCGGATATTTACGCATAGCGTCATTAAATGGTTTTCTTGATATTAAGTGCATTTTCAAACCACTTCTGTTCACAATATGTAAACTATAACACCCCAATAAAAAGTTTACAAATAGTGAACCTTAAGTGTATCTCTAATTTGGAAATGACTTCTTCTATTAAACAGAAAAGCCCGAACATTGCTGTTCGGGCTTTTTAGAACTATTAGGTTCGGGTTACAAAAATAGAGTTAAAAATCTATTTTTACATCATGCCGCCCATGCAGAACTTAACGGTTTGTTTTAATTAAACTAGTTAAATGGGAATTACCATTGATACCCCACATTATACCCTTCAAGTTTAAATATGATATTTTATTATCTAGTTTTCAAACCCATAATAGGTCTTCAACTTTTCTATGTTAGTTTTTATATACTCATCATCTGTCAATTTAAACAACGGCTTTATATCGATGACCGTTATCAATTCTCGTACATTTACAGCTAATTTATTGCCATCATTTGAAAACTCAATATTTTCAATTTCTCTCTTACCTACTTCAATTTCAAATTTAGCGAATTGATTTCCTGTTACTGTGTCGCGAATATAAATTTCACCGTTTTCTGTTGCTATAGCTAATAGTTTACCGTCAATTGATATAGCAGTATCTTTAATACTTCGATCAAAGGTCCATAAAAATAACCCCGTATCGGTTTGAGTATTTATAAGCTTTACTTCTTTATCATCATTCCACAGAAGTATTAGACTTCCACCCTCAGATAAGTTCATATACTCTGCCCTATCTAAGCTTGTTTGAAGGCTTTTCCTTTGAGACGGATCGTTAATATCTATCATTTCAACTATATCGTTAGGATAAGCATCATACAAAATAGCAAGTTGGTTTTGTTGGTTTATAGCCATTTTTTCAATGAACTCAGTATCTAACTTTACCGGAATAGACACTTTTTCATCACTTGCTAATTTAATTATTTCAAGTTCATCATCAGAATTCACTCCTACAACTACCTGATTTCGATAATTAATTACTCCATGTTCAAGATTCGTTTCTGTCTCTGAAATTAATTTCACTTTAGGTTTCAAATTTACAGAAGTGTACTTTCCACTTTCTGTAATCAAAGCAAGTGAGTCACCATTTTCGTGAAAGTCGATAGACTGAACTTTATCGAAAGATTTCGAAGGAACTGAAACCTCATGAGTCTTCAAGTTTGATTTCAAATCCCAAACCTCAATATCTGGGCTCGATGAAAGTAGAGAATGGTTAGTTGGAGAGAATTTAATTTTATCTATACTTCCCTCAGCTTCTATTTTTTCGCTTTGAGAGAATAACTCCCATTCTCTAATCGTATTGTCTTGGTTAGCAGTGTAAAATTTGCTACCATCAGAAGTAAGAACCGCATCAGTTATGGTATCTTGATTTTCTATTAAGTTTATCTTCTTGTGCTTATAAGCATCCCACAATTCCAGTTTATTCTCGAATGAGACTAGCATTAAAAAATTAGGAAAAGGTGAACCATTTTTGTGCTCATAATATTCTTGTCCTCTATACGATCCTAAAAATACTGACTCTATTTGATCATACTCCTCAAACTTATATGAATCTTTGATTTTTCCAATTTTTACAGGTTTATTATATCCATACGTCAACCTCTGTACATCATGTATATCAAGGGTTCCATCTCTTGTCACCGTCATATATGAACCATCTGGTGTTAATTGAATGAAACTATTACTTGAAACTCTAATTTTATGGGAAGGTAACTTAATCAGCCTTTTACTATCATAAAACTCTATTTCTTTTGATAGGTTACGATCATAAATAACAACAGCTATCAAATTACTATTTTTGGAAAAAATAGTTTTACTAATACCTTTTTCAAGTTCAATATTTTTAACGATAGTACCCGTATCAACATCTATAATATTAATGCTACGATCGGAACAGGTAATAACCTGCTTGTTAGATTTCGTAATATATAGGCATGATAAACCGTTTTCTAATGGGAGTTTTTTTATGAGTTCTTGGTTTGCTAATTTATAGACCAATATGTGTTTTTTTGATGATGCTACTAAAAATTTATCATCCGTCGAAAGTGAGTAATGTTCAAAAAATTCCCCTGTAGGCGCCTCAAGTTTTCCAATATCATTACCTGCAATATCAAGTATTTCAATAGTTTTGTTTTTATCCCCCCAACCTGTATAAATAATGTTTTTTTCATCAGATGTTAGATTGATAGTATTTATTTTATTTTCAAAGATTTTTGCACATGGTTCTGTTTTATTATTAGCGCTTGAGTTAGTGGTTTGTATGATTTCAACAAATTGATCTCTAGAAACTTCACTTCTGCATACTTTTTTTGGAAATACTTGCCTGACATAAGATATTTTAGAGGAGTCTAAATAGCGGAACCAATGACTAGTTGCTTCTGGAATGATGGCGCTTTCGTTGTCTCCTACTGTTTGTACCGCGCTTAACGCTTGAAATGCAGCATAAGCAAAATTACCTTCTTTTGAAGATTGATTAGCTTTCGACACTAACAATTCACTTAAATTATTTTTTCTTCCTAATTCTTTTTGTTCTGCGATAAACTCTTGCCATTGTGCTTCTTCATATTGTTCATATGAGAAATATGCAAGAGCTAAAGTTAATATGACTAACGTAGAAATAACACTAAACCATTTCTTCAATTTCTTCGCTTTTAATCGCTCTTGTTCTAATTGATATTCTTTATCACGCTGAGTCAATTCACCAAGCGGTACACCCAAAATGCCTGCAATGATTTTAAGTAACATTAAGTGCAGTTGTTGTTGGTAAGCTTCGACCTTTTTCTCAATGGCTTTATTGTCGAGCTGACTTGTAGCTTTTAAATGCTCTCGATAGGCTGCGGGTGTCGTCCAACCTTCTTCAGGTTTGCCGTCACTATTTATTCTAAAGTCAGCAGCTATAGGTTCAGCGTGTTTATCGGTAGGGGTACCCTCTTGGTCGTATTCAAATTGTAGAGGAATAGGGAAACATTCGTCTTCTTTGGTAAAGCCTAATTTCTGTTTGCCGTTATCCCAACTGGAGTTGGGCTCGCCATCTATCATGGCAGCAATAATACGGTCAGAGCCACCAAGCTTTTTAAAGTAATCAATTTCATCAGCAACATAGGTTGAAGCAACCGCTCGTGGTGAACAAAGCACGACTAACAAGTTTGTTTGCTCTAAAGCACCGACAATAGAAGCACCTAAATCAGCATGGGCGGGTAGTTCTTCTTCATCGCGGAAAATAGGATATATACGGGCAGGAATAACATCGCCACGGCCATTTTTTTTACCGACTAAATCTTTGGGTATTTCATAAGTTTCAATCGCTTGATGTAACCAAGTTGCCCATTGCCTACCTTGTATTTTATTGTCGGCATGGCGGTATGAGATAAATGCATGATACTTGTATTGATTAGCTTTCGATTGTTTACTTTCTTCCATGGAGAAACCTATTGTTATTATGTATATTGTTTAAGCTTTTTGAGATTCAATTTGATCTATTATATTGTCTATATAACCTTCACAAGCATGTATCTCACCTTCATTAGAAGGAAGTACTACCTCTTTTCCAAAATGAAATAAATTGGTAATTTTATCAAGATTGGGTACTACGTCATCTGAGTTTACTAGGCGGTAAATAGCTAACTTATCTTTATAGTAATTACAGTAATCTATTGTGCCAACAGGGGGAGCACCAAAGGTGTAAACCTCTATGTTTTCGCTTTTAATGCCGAGTTCCATAAGGTAACAGCTAGTTAGTGTTGCAAGTGCCCCTCCCAAACTGTGACCAGTTAATATTATTTTAGATGTTTGATTAAAAACATCTATATTGTCGAAAACCAAGTTAGGGATATTGTTATTAGTATCTTTACTGTATTTACGTAACGTTTGAAAAAACAACCTAAATGCTTGATAAAACCCACTGTGTACATTACCTCGCTTTAAAAAATTTATGTCTTTAAAGCTTAAGTTAGTCATCCAGTCTTGTGGCTCTTGTGAGCCTTGGAAGACAATTGTTATTAAGTTTTTACCAGATTTCTCATCTTTCTTTTGCAAATACATAAATTGTAAATCTATAACGCTTCTTTTACCTCGAATAAACGCTAAAAGCTGCGCAGTAAAGTTGTTCTTAAACAGCTTTTTATGGCTGCTCTTTGAGTAATAGTAATAATCATCAAAACTGTAATTAGAGTTTATCGTGCTACTTATAATTGATTCATTTTCATAAACTAAGTTAGACAATTGGCAGAGATAAAGCGCCTTATTAAAATCAAACCCCGTTTTAAAATTTAGTTCTGGTGAGGCTAGCCCACTATTACTGGTAAATTGAGTATACCAGTCGATAATAATGGGGCGTTTAAGAGTAATTCTTAACGTAGAAAATGGAGGTAAAGCAGAATATATAGCTGAAACATCAAAGGCGTTATTCAGGTAATTTACAGTTTCTTTATTTGTCCAGTTGCCCTCAGGATCCATAATTTCAATTGATGAGCCAGACAATTCTTTCGGAAATAAAGTTGTAATGCAATAGGGCTTACTACTTGGCACAGCCAATATATGAGTACCAATGTCTAGTTTTCTTTTCACGTCCAAGCCTTTTTATATATTACACTTGTTCCATCAATGCCAAAGACTCTGCAATATGATAAATATTTTTATAATCATATTTTATTGTATCTGGTCTTTTCTCTTCTAAATCTTCCCAACTCAATAGGCAATCATGGGTTTTAATTGCCTCATTTTTTGATTCACCATATCGCCAGTTATTAACAATATGAAATGCATTCCATCTATCATGCTCAGTTTTTGCTAATGCATGTATTCTTTGGGTGAGTTGTTGATTGTTTAATCCTGTACTCTCTTTAATGAACGTAACCCAGCGCTCAATAATTTCGGTATTTAAGTCTGAAAATTCATTTAGGTAAGGTAAAAAATCTAATGATACTGATTCATTTACTCTTGAGCTGCTAAATACCGTTGAAGGTATCGCCCCACCTAACACTAATAGCTTCATAGGGAAGTGACGCTTTTCGGTAAAATTGGATCTGCGTTTAAATAATGGCTGATTAACCCAATGTAGCCATTTAGTTGAATCTGTTGTACTTTTGTCGTGCTTTTCTACTCGTTCAGATAATTCATCAGGCGTTAAACCACTTAGTTTTAGTTCAGTTTTTGCATAAATGTTGTGACTTCGCTGAGCAAGTACTTCGCTTTTACTGTCTAATAATTGATTAAAACTTAAGATATGCTTTAAAGCGCCGAATGATTTTATTTGTTTATGCTCTATGTCGTGATTTAACGCATTATAATAATGGAATGTTGTTGTGTTATCCGTTGTTTGCGACTGTTCTAAGGTGCACATATCATATAGACGTAGTATGCTTTTTAAAGCTACATTTTCATCTTCTTCACATACAATTATATGGTTGAAATCAGACGGGTTTTGAAGCTCCTTTTCTGAGCCTATAAAGGTAATATCCCATAAATCCAACCCTTTACCATTGCAATGCTCGAGTACTTGATGATGCGTAATAAAAAAATCATTATATTCGCTTGATAATACCGAAATTTCTATTTTTTTATGGTTACAAAAGTGAGCAAGTAATAATAATTCTCTAAGAACAGATTCACCCACCTCGCCAAAGCCAGAAATAAGCACGCTTATTGGGTTACTGCTCTCTGAGCTTGTATCCGTATTGCCATGGGTACTGAAAAAAACAGGACATACGGACATGTTAATTTGTAATGATATCA
>OJIV01000146.1_pt1 | contig 31112 bp, 24 predicted proteins | sample 1595861 | NCBI WGS metagenome assembly OJIV01 (sample SAMN05416883, study PRJEB24817) | seawater metagenome | isolation source: Sea water | place: Canada:Atlantic | collected 2013-11
ACGAGATTTCTGCCTGTCTCGTGGGCTCGGAGATGTGTATAAGAGACAGACTTCAGGAAGATTCTTTGACTGCCACCAGCCAAAGCCCACCATGATTACTGCGATAAGTACAAATCCTATAATTTGATTTCGGTCTAGACCGTTATTCTTATTCTCCATGAATTATTTGTTTTGGCGGAACTCATCCGCAGCTTTGATAAATGAAACAAAAAGCGGATGAGGATTCAATACTGTGCTCTTGTATTCTGGATGGTACTGAACACCTACAAAGAACGGATGATTATCGACCTCAACTATTTCCACCAATCCAGTCTCTGGATTTATCCCCGTAGTCTTTAGTCCTGCCGCAGTTAATTCTTCTTTAAATTGATTGTTAAATTCATATCTGTGACGATGACGTTCAGAGATATGTGTTGTGCCATAGGATTCAGATGCTTTAGAACCTTCTTCTAACACGCAGTTTTGAGCTCCTAAACGCATAGTACCTCCCTTATCTGTGACATGCATCTGGTCATCCATCAATGCTATTACGGGCTTTGAGGTTTCGGCATTTACTTCCGTTGTATTGGCATCAGACCATCCCAAAACATTTCTTGCATATTCAATTACAGCGGCTTGCATGCCATAGCAAATACCAAAGTAAGGAACACCATTTTCACGGGCATATTGTACGGTAGAAACCTTACCCTCAAATCCTCGCTCGCCAAAACCAGGAGCCACGAGAATTCCATCTAGACCTTTACAGGTAACCGCAGCATTCTCCATAGTGAGGTGTTCAGAATGGATCCATCTGATCTTCACTTCTACTTCGTTTGCTGCTCCGGCATGTATAAAGGACTCTGTGATCGATTTATAACTCTCTTTGAGCTCGACATATTTCCCAATCAGACCGATTTCTACAGTCCTCTTAGGATTCTTTAATCTACTGAGGAACTCACGCCACTTGTCTAGATTAGGTTCGGTTTTTGACTCCAAACTGAAGTAATCCAATACCACCTCATCTAATTTCTCATTGTACATCATTACGGGCACTTCATAAATAGTGCTTGCATCACGTGATTCAATGACATTCTTAGGACGAACGTTCGTAAATAATGCTAATTTTCTCTTAATATCATCATCAACAGGATGCTCTGAACGACAAACAAGAACATCTGGTTGAACACCACTTTCAAGCATGGTCTTTACACTATGTTGCGTTGGCTTTGTCTTTAATTCTCCCGTGACATTGAGGTAGGGTAACAATGTAAGATGGACCACCATGATGTCTTTTTCATACTCCCACTTCATTTGACGGACAGACTCGATATAAGGAACCGCTTCTATATCACCGACTGTTCCACCTATTTCAGTGATAACGATGTCATAGTCACCTGTTTCACCTAAAATTCTGATACGTGTTTTAATTTCGTCCGTAATGTGCGGAATAACCTGAACGGTTTTACCTAGATAATCTCCTCTACGCTCTTTATCAATAACGGTTTGATAGATACGGCCAGTGGTCACATTATTTCCCTGCGACGTAGGTGTGTTTAAAAATCTCTCGTAATGACCTAAGTCTAAATCAGTCTCGGCACCATCCTCTGTAACGTAACATTCTCCATGTTCGTAAGGGTTGAGTGTACCTGGATCTATGTTGATGTATGGATCCAATTTTTGGATAGTCACCCTGTAACCCCTTGCCTGCAATAATTTTGCAAGGGACGCTGAGATAATTCCCTTACCTAATGAAGAAGTTACCCCACCGGTAACAAAGATGTATTTAGTGCTTGCCATAGTTCGAATCAAAACAGGGCAAAAGTACCTCTTTTCTGCGCCAATTAAAAGGCTAAACTCGTGCTAATCGTTGGCATGATCGGCAATTGATTTATACGCTCAGCCGCAACCCTATCATAATAGAATATATTCTCTCGGTTGTAGATGTTTGTAGCACCTATGGTACACTCAAATGAGCCGTATTTTGTTGGAGCACTATACTTTAGTGATGCATCGAACCTATGATACACGGGGAGTCTGTTACTGTTTAACGTTCCATACAAGACACTTGGATCACCATTTGCCGTGGTGTAATCAAAATTAATATCTGGATTACCGTTCGGATCTAAGAAATCTATACCAGGATAATAGCCTTGTGTGGGCGTAAAGGGGAATCCTGTACCTAAATTCCAACGAACGGATAGAAACCAACGTTCCTTCTGGCCCATCTTAAGATTACCCACAAGATTTATATTGTGTCTTCTATCGAAATTAGGATTATATACTTGCACTCCATCATCTCTCGTTACTTTACTCCACGCATAAACAGCCCACAAATAATACCTGCCCTTCTCGAACTTAATCAATGCATCGTAACCATAAGCAAGCCCGCGCTCTACGATAAAATCCTTTCTCAGTATTTCTGGCTGATCGCTATAAGTAGGTACATCTGGGTAAAGCTTATTCCTATTCACATTTGTGATTTGAGAAAAGTCTTTCACATACGATTCTAGATTTATGTCCCAGTGTTGCCCTAAATCAAACTCAAAACCAGCTACACCATGATTAGCCTTCTGAAGTTTTGAGGTAATATCTCTATCGCGAAAGGTTTTAGGTAGATCTGCAGACCCACTTAGAAAGCCATAAAACAAGTTCACCACATCTCTATCGCTATTTGCTGCAACTAGGTTTTGGCTGTAACGTCCTCCTGAAGCTTTAAATCTAAAGTCTTCAGTGAAGTTATATTTCAAACCCAAACGGGGCTCTATGCTTAGCTCGGATAAAGATCCATAATAGTGTAGCCTTAAACCAGGCTCAATGACCAGTAACGGACCCACTTTACGATAATTAAAATACCCGCCTAACTCCGTAGTACTTTCTTGCTGGTTTAAACTCAGACCCAGTGAATTTGTGTAGTTGAAGTCAGTATCGTAGCCAATGAGGTCTATACCATATTTAAATTCATCTGCCTTCCCTATAAAATAGGTAAAGTCTAATCCACCATTAAAACCGTTAATAGTCGAATTCCGAGGCTGGGCTGGATTCTCAGTACTCTGAATAAAATATTGACTTTGGGCAAAATCACCCTCGATCAGCGTAGCTGACGCTGGAGGAATCACCATAAAATTCATACCATACCCCCAACTGTTCCATTGAATACCCTTGGCACTGTCTAGCATTACTGCATCACTAAAATTAAATGCCTTGGCAGTCAATTTAGACCCCGACTTGTTTTGCGTAGTAAACTTTCCATATAGATCGCTGAAAGTGAAGGGTAAGCCTCCAAATCGGGTCTCCACATATGGATATAAAATAGGGGCTGTCTCTCTCAAATAGCTCGTTTTACCACTCACGAATAGGCTATTGTTAGCAATCCCATTTTTGTCCTTTTTACCAATCGGTGCTTCCAAAAGAAGCTTACTCATAAAGGTAGATGCATAGGCCTTTGCCTTTACTTTAGATCGATTCCCATCCCGTGTTGTAATATCCATAACTGAGCTGTTACGGGAACCATATTCCGCACCAAATCCAGCGGTATACACATTCGCAGACTGAAGTACATCAGTATCAAAAACGGAAAAGAAACCTATGCTATGAAAAGGGTTATACAGGATCATACCATCAAGCATAACCAAGTTTTGAATTGGAGCTCCACCTCGAATATAGAGTTGACCACCTTGATCACCGGTGCTCACCACACCAGGGAGTACCGAGAGTGCTTTCATTAAATCCGGATCACCACCCGCTGAAAATGTTTCAATCATTTTAGGATTTAAACTAACCACCGCCGTATTCACCTTCACCTTTCGTTGAGCGCGCTCGACATCGATATTTACCGTATTGAGCATCTGGCTACTTTCATCTAAGTAAACAGACACTGAAGTAGGCTTATTCTTGAAAACCTGGATTTCCATACTAGACGTTTCAAAACCAATAAAGCTTACCGTTATCTGTTGCTTACCGTAAGGCACCTCTGAAATCTGAAAGTAGCCTTCTAAATTAGTGGTAGCACCTGAATTTATTGAGTTCACCACAATATTTGCAAAAGGGATGGGCTCCCCCCCGTCTTTGGCATAAATAAAACCTCGAAGTAATTCTCCCTGGGCAAAAGCACCTAAGGAAACCAATAAAGTCAGCAGGAGTATACGTATTCTCATAGTCTAGAATCTTGTCAAAAATAGTGCCTAAAGAGTACACTTGATTAACCATTCTCTCAAATGCTCATATTCCCCTGAGCTTGATGTAATAAGACCTTTACATTTTCGGTCAAAGACTAATAATTCGTCGAGCATTTCATGTGCATGAGCAGAAGAATAATGCCTTGAAGCAGCATTAAACTGTTTTAAAAAATAGGGATGAACTTTGAGCGCTGAAGCAATCTGCTTCTCTGCACTGCCCTTCATACTATGGTACTGAATGAGGTTATTTACAAAATTAAATAAGATACCTGTGATCATTTGAACAGGATGTTCCTTGGGGTTTTTCGCGAAGAAATGAACAATTTTAAATGCCTTAGTGACGTCACGTTCCGCAATAGCAGCTACCAATTCAAAATTATTATAATCTTTTGAAATTCCTATATGACGCTCTATATCCTCTGGTGTAACCTGACGGTTTGATCCCATAGCAACATCGAGTTTCTGAATTTCATTGTGCAACCTAGATAAATCTGTCCCCACTTGCTCTGCCATGGAAGCTACAACAGCTGTGTTAACTTGAAAACCCTTAGCAGAAAGCTGTTTCTCTAACCACGGTATAACTTGGTAATCACGCAACGGTGCGCTTTCCAGAAAGACCGTGTTAGACTTGATCGCTTTACCTGCTTTAGAACGCTTGTCTAACTTCTTGTGCATATGGCCAAAAACCAATACGGTTGAAGGCTGTGGTTGTTCCAGATACCCCAGAAGCAAATCCCAATCGTTCGCTTTAAGGTGCTGAGCTTCTTTAACCACTACGACCATACGTTCGCTCATCATAGGAAAGCGCTTGGCCTCCTCAAGAACCTGGAGCATACTGGTTTCTTTACCGTACAGTATGATCTGGTTAAAGCTTCGCTCCGATTCATCGAGCACTTGGCGCTCAATTACGTCGATAAGTTGCTGTGCATAAAAGGACTCTTCGCCCGCGAAAAAATAAACGGGTGCATACTTACCGGATCGCAAATCGCGCATAATGCCTTCAAAGCTATATTCAGCCATTAATCGTTGTGATAAGGTTCGTTATTTAAAATAGTAAATGCTCGGTAAAGTTGCTCTAAAAACAACACACGAACAAGTTGGTGCGAGGTCGTCATCGGACTTAAACTAAGCTTTCCTTCAGCAATCGCATACATCTCAGCACTGAATCCGAATGCGCCACCCACGACAAAGACTAATCTTTTAGGGCCTGAATTCATCCACTTCTGAACCTGGCTGGCAAAATCTCGTGAAGAGTATTGCTTTCCATTTTCATCTAACAGTATAAGACGGTCACCGGGTAACAAATGCTTCTGAAAAGCACGGCCCTCCTCTATTTTAAGCGTGTCAGAATTCATTTTACCACCACCCTTCACATCAGGTACAACCAAGGTTTCATACTTGCCATAATGCCGTAAACGAGATTCAAACATGGACATTCCATCCGAAATGAATCGTTCAGAAGTTTTACCGATAACTAGAAATACAATCTTCATGAGATCGACAAAGATGGTAACTTGCGTTGAGACGGACGATTAGAAATCGATTTTTATGAACTCACCGGATTGGATACCTGATTTTTTCGAGCTTAATAACGCCTTTGACTTTGCTATTAAAGAGGATATAGGAGACGGAGATCATAGTGCGCTTAGCTGTTTGGACCATACAAAAAGAGGGAAAGCAAAACTTTTAATTAAACAAGACGGTATCATAGCTGGCATTGCGTTGGCAAAATATCTTTTCACTTATATTGACCCAACAGCGACAGTAGAGGTCCTTATTGAGGACGGCTCAAAAGTTTATCCAGGAGACATCGCACTAACGGTTGAAGCAAACGCAATTAAACTATTACAAGCTGAACGGTTGGTTCTAAACTACACTCAACGCCTATCAGGAGTTGCAACAAGTAGTGCCGAGTATGCTAACATGGTCGCCCACACGTCCACCACTATTCTTGATACTAGAAAAACTACACCTGGTTTACGTGTCTTAGAAAAATGGGCAGTTTCACTTGGTGGCGGTGGGAACCACCGTATGGGGCTCTATGACATGATTATGCTTAAAGACAACCATATTGATTTTGCAGGAGGTATAATACCCGCCGTGAATAGCGTTCGTGAATATCTTTCAGCCATGGGAAAGACCTTGAAAATAGAGGTCGAAACCAGAGATTTAAATGAAGTACAGGAAGCCTTGATTGCCGGGGTGGACAGAATAATGCTGGACAACTTTACAACGATAGAAACGCGTAAGGCTGTTGCCTTAATTGATCATAGGGCAGAAACAGAAAGTAGTGGAGGTATCACAAAAGACACCTTGGTTTCTTATGCAGAATGTGGAGTAGACTATATTAGCGTTGGGGCATTAACCCATCAAATCAAAAGTTTAGACATGAGCTTGAAAGCCCTTTGATATAATGGAAAGTAGATTTAAACGCATTACCAATACCATAGAGCTCGTTCTGACACGAGTAAAACCACCGTTATTTGATGGTCTGTCTCTTTGGGATGTACTAAGTTTTTTTGTTCGCGGTATTTACGAAGGAGCCATTTCTACTCGTGCTGGCTCTGTGAGCTTTAGCTTTTTTCTCGCGCTTTTCCCAGGAGTCATCTTTATTTTCACTCTAGTAGCTTACTTGCCACTCGATGTCTTTCAAGACGAATTATACCAAGTGATGTCTGATGTATTGCCGCCAAGCACACAAGACATGACCTTTGATGCTATTCAAGATATCCTCACTATTAAACGTGGTGGATTACTGTCTGTTACCTTTATTGCAGCATTGCTCTTCGCTACGAACGGAACGCTAAGTCTAATCTCAAACCTAGGAATCAGCCAAAATGCTGTTGACGTAAAAAACTTCTGGCTACAATACTTCAGCGCATTTTTACTCACTATAGGGCTATCCATTCTTATCATGATTGCTCTAGTAGCACTCATCTTTACACAAGGATTTACCGGATGGCTATCAGAATTGGGCTATCTATCTGAATATACGACGCAAATCATTTACTGGGGTCGACTCTTTGTGCTACTAGTCACCATCCTTTTAGGTATCTCTGCGGTATACAACTACGGTCCTGTGAGAAATCGCAATTGGCGTTTTATAAGTCCAGGAAGCCTACTAGCTACACTTTTAATTATATTCTCTTCACAAGGATTTGGGTTTTACGTGGAGAATTTCTCAACCTACAACAAGTTTTATGGTTCTATAGGAACGTTACTGATCATGCTGCTATGGATCTATATTAATGCTTTTGGTCTTATCATAGGATTTGAATTAAATGCTAGTATGTCTGGAGCAAGACAAGAACAAGAAAATAATTAATCACTAACACAAAATAAAAAAGCCTCGAGTAAACTCGAGGCTTTTTTTATTTAACGGTGATTGATCCCTAACGCATCAAACTGAATTTCTGGTATTTTATAAACTCCGTGCCTTCTATATCTCTATATAAGATTTTCGCAATGTAGACTCCTTCATAACAAGTCTTGTCTTCAAACGTGCCATCCCAGCCCGTATTAACGTCTTTACTGTAGAAAAGAATGTTACCTAAACGATTGTACACTTGCATTTCAAAGTAGCTGATAGCATTGACCTTAACGAGGTAATAATCATTCTTTGTGTCTCCATTAGGCGTAAACGCAGTAGGCGTAAATACAGCGGCTACATCTCTAGGATCTTGAGCTGTGTCGCAATCTAGAGCTGTTACAAACACAGTATCCATGGCCTCATACTTACAATAACCTGTTGTCACAAATACAGTATCATCAGCGTTGAAAGTTTCTTGAAAATTAGGACCATTTTGGCTCAATCCACTTGAAGTCAACCAATTCATAGAGAAATTAAAGGTCATCAAGGGGCCTCCGGCAGGATCAACAGACGGTGTATTAACACCTGCAGTAATGGATAGTGCACCCGCACAGTCATACCAACCATCCAAAACAGTGAGTTCATTAAAATCAAAGTTCTGTGCCAATGTTGTGAATGACGTCGGGTTTAAATGCGCACTCATATAGGTTTGGATATCACCACTAGAGCGAGGTTCTGACCAAAATCTAAATTCATCTATTCCTCCGTTCATATACGTAGCATTTCCGGAGAAAGGACTAACACCATAACCCACTGTAGTCGAAGCTGCTGTTCCAACATCTCCTACAGCCATGTTATCTGTGGTTTCAAATCCACCATCGATATATAAATTCATTACCGTAGAACCTCTGTCCCAAGTAACGGCTATGTGATGCCAGTTTCCATCATTGATACTCGAAATAGTGCCTGTTTGAACATCAAAAGAGCCTGCAGCATCCCGTACACCAAATCCGACATAACCAGATCCGTCCGCAAAAACTGCCCAACCAACGCCGGCGGCATTTCTATTGCTTGCTAAATAGGTCAAGCCGCTCAATGCATTCAGTTTTACCCAGAATTCCAAACTGAAGCTCGATGTTCCAAGATTCGTAGCGGTACTATTTGGAATCTCCAAATACTGTGAAAAACCATTTAATGACAACGAATTATTTAAAGGAGTCGATCTTGTTGCATTGACATCCACTACATCCGAAGGACATACTGAAAATGCATCTTGATCTACAGTAACCGTCATTACCTGACCAAAAAGAGCTGGTGATACTGCTGCGAATAAAAAGAGAAGTAATTTCTTCATGTAGATTTGCTTGTAGTTCAAAAATAACATTAATAATTTATTGTTTGCCTATGACTCCACTTCTTCATTTTCTCACCATCCCAAGCCCATAATGACGGGACCGAACGGGAGCAATGTCTAGACCATAAGCCATAGGTATTCGCACCGGTATGGTCTACTACCAAATAATCACCTTCCTGCACGGAGGGGTCTATTAGCGCGCCATGCGCCAAATAATCCCCAGCAAAACACAGAGGGCCAGCGAGATCAAATGCTGCTTTTTCACCTCGATATTCTTTACCGCTGCTGTTCCAAACACTGAGTGGAAAAGAACGAGGCGTTGTATACGCATCACGCATAAAAAAATCTGCACCTAGGTGAATGAACAACCGATTTGGCGCAAGTTTGTATTCTATGCGACTCAAGGCGAATCCTGCTTCGGCATGTACCCATTGTCCAAATTCAGTTACCAGTTTAAAAGAGCATCCCTTAAATACTTCAGTAACTAGAGATCCGTAAGCCTTCATTTTTGTTTGGTCTTTCATAGACTCAGAAGGAAGGCCTCCGCCTATATCAAGTACACTTATTTTACCTGGTAGTCGCGTATTTATCTCGTGAGCTAAATCTCTTAAAGACTCTAGCGCAATACGTTGCACCTCTAGGTCCTTCATTTGAGAGCCACTATGAATGTGCAATGCTGAAACAGGATAAGACAATGCAGCTTCTATAATTTGGGTACGCTCGGTAACTGCAACGCCAAACTTGCTCTCGTTTTTGCTGACATCAAACATTTCTGGTGCTCCAGTATGAACCTGAGGGTTTACGCGTATTCCGAGCGTGCACAAAACCTCCTGGGGAAACCGTGCCAATTCTTCGATAGAATTAACATTCACCAACATTTTAGGCTCTTGACAAACCAAGGCTATCTCTGCTCTAGTTTTGACTGGAGAGTCGAAAATTATTTTTGATCCTGGACAGCCCGCGTCTTGAGCCAAACGCACTTCTTCCAGTGAAGCTGCTTCTAGACCATAACCCCATTTCACCAACTGAGCTAAAACTTCAGGATGAGGATTAGTCTTAACCGCTATAGAGTGCTGCACATCTTTAGAAAAGCAGTTACTTAAGTGCGTCAACCTTTCTTTAAGACGAGGTAAGTGAACCAGCATGACACTGGTATCTTCCTCATTAAGTAATGGGATAATTGCTTTGACAGCACCAACTATGTCGTTCGCTGCGCTCAACCGAACATTTTTTCTGAGACTTCCTCGATGACTTCGATTAGCCTGTTGTCATTATGGAAATCAATCGCGTCTTTTTCTAAAAATTCACGAACTGCGTAAGCTCCAACCGCTAGGCGAATGAAACTTTTATTAGCATACTCCACTGGTTGCCCAAAAAACACTCTATCAATACCGTTGATAAAACCCTTATGAGTAGTGGTGATGATGGCTTCAAATAACTGCTTAAGCTCTGCATTATTTAATGCTCGACCCTTCACCCATACCTGAAAACTGATGATCGACATGTTCGTTAGTAATTGATCCGGCATTAACTTAAAATAGTTTGAAGTCTCTAATCTTGACATCACTCCAGTAGCCCATCTAGAAATGGTCTCATCTGTTTGCGAAGTAGACCAGTAACTATAAGCCTCCATTTCATCTAGTGCAATCTCCCAACGCAGTCGTAATCCTTTATTCTCTTTTAGCGGCAACTGTTCACGCATGTTTTCCATATACCATGGTATATCATAGGCACTGAATAGTTTACCGTAAGGCTTAATCACGGAAGCATCGACTCCCTTGAGCTGCTCGCTCCATTTTCGAGGAACCAGCATGGCTGCGCAAAACGGAGGGGCCTGAAAAAACTTAGATCCTGTGAGCATGATCATCACGCCTTTTTCCAGAAGGTCATGTATGAGCTTCGGATCAACGCGGAACTGGCATAAATCCACAACCCACATGGTGTTGCTCTCAGGATCAATCACATTGAGATCATCCTTTATCCCTGATTTTGAACCAAAAACTAAACTAGCTACGACGGCTGCATCAGGAGTTTTGGCTATTATATCTTTTATAGCTGTTGTGCGATCAAGAATGTTCCCTTGGTCATCACGTGCATCTAAATAATGTACTTCACTAACATTGTTGGGGTTTACAAAATCTCCTTTTACAATGTTTTCACCAAACTGGTTAAAATTGGCATAAAAACGCGTTTCACTAGCCAACTTCGACCCTGAACCCAATTCTTCGGGGCAACTGACTACATTAATCACTTTTTTTCCTGGGTTCAACATGAACTGAAACATCAACGGATAATACACTAAATCCGAGCCAGACGGCGCAAAGTAAACATCAAAAGGATCGTTGAATTCACTCCCCACCAACTGCTTGATTCGTGTGGCTTGAGTTTCTAATAAGTTGTCATAACTCAATTCCTCGTACTTACCTAAAAAGGCCTTTGCTACACCATGAGATCGCTTGGTAAGTAAGTTTGCCGTACAGGACCCACGCTGCATTAGCGACTCATATTTAACCGGATTCAAATGGTATTTATTTCTACCTGTTGTTTCAATAATATGAACACGTTCGTCACATCCTTCTGAAAGTACTTTTGAAATTTCGGTTTTGATTATCATGTTCACTTGACCTTTTTAGATGTATTTCTTTTGAAGAGTGAAAAATACTGCGTATTCCGAGGATAATCAATGATAAGCGGTCCTATTATTCCACAACTTTTGTAGTTTGGAGGTCCAATTCAAACAACGTTATGGATTTCACGAAAATGACACCCTTTTTAAAGACTTGGTTACTCCCGATGGTACTACTGTTGGGTGTTAACATGGCATTCCTCAGTCCTTCCTATTTCCAAGGGGACGTCTTAGACCAAGATGATATTAAACTAGGATGGGCAAAGAGTAAAGAAATTAGAGACCAAAGGGCCAGTACAGGAGAGGAGCCGTTGTGGACAAATGCCATGTTTAGCGGTATGCCAACGGCACAAATATCAACCAAGTACGGGGGGAATATTTTTGAAACCATATCTTCTGTGGTACGTACGATTGGTGGAAAAAACTCTTCTACCTACATCATTTTCTATTTGATGATTGGTGGATTTATTGGACTTAGAGCACTCGGAATCAACCATTGGCTAAGTGCAATTGGAGGTTTCGCCTACGGATACAGTGGTTTCTTCATTATAGGATATGCGGCGGGACACAATGCAAAAGTCAATACGGCTGCATTTATTCCGTTAATGATTATGGCACTGCTACTATTGTTGGAAAAAAAGAATTGGAAAGCTTTTATACTCATGGCCTTATTTGCTGGGCTCAGTATTCATAGAAATCACTTTCAAATCACGTATTACGCAGGGATATTCATGGCTGTAATTTGGGCTACATACCTCTTTAAATATGCCAAGGAAAGAGCGTTGCCACAATTCGCTAAGTACACAGGACTACTGGCGATTGCCGGGTTATTGAGCATTGGCCCTAACCTCGCGAACATGTGGTCTACTAAAGTGTATACGAGCGAGAGTATGCGCGGCGGCATTTCTGAATTGACTGCGAAAAATCAGAATCAAGGCGAAGGTGGACTGTCTTTTGATTACGCCATGTCATGGTCTTCAGGTATATACGAAACAGTAGCATTGGTTATACCGAACGCAGCTGGAGGAGGTGCAATGGTCAACTATGCAGATATGGGTACGCAGACTTTTGACCAACTCGTTAGTGCATTTCGCCAGCAAGGCATGCGACCTGATCAAGCGGAGGCTCAAGCATCTCAATACATGGGTGGCGCATTTATGAATTGGACCGGTGAAAGCATGGGAAACGGAGCCTATTATGTGGGGGCTAGTATGTTTCTTTTATTCTGTCTAGCCTTTTTTACGGTGGGAGGAGCAACTCGGACGTGGGTTATTGTATCAAGCATCTTATTTCTTTTCATGGCCTGGGGATCTAATTTCGAATCTTTTAATAGGTTCCTATTTAACTACTTGCCACTGTACAATAAATTTCGTGTCCCTTCTATGGCGATGGTGGTTCTGTTTTTTAGCATTCCTTTTTACGGAATACTCGGACTCAACGCCTGGTTTGAAATGGACAAGTCATCACGGATGAATGCCTTGTTAAAGGGAGCTGGCTTGTTTGGTGGATTTGTGATTCTATTTGGATTAATAGCTCCAATGGGCATGGATCTAGAAACCGCAAGAGATGCCCAATTCAGTCAACAAGGATTTGCCATAGATCAGTTATTGAGCGATAGAAGAGGCATCATTACGTCATCTGCTATGAGGACCTTATTCATAGGGGTTTTGATTACAGCCGCACTTTGGATGTGGCACACGGGAAAGCTGGGGCTTAATCTTGCCATTGCTGCTTTAGCAACGATAACGTTAGGCGATCTTCTCATCTTCGACCGTGATCAATTAGAGACTGACGACTTCTTAACCAAGAGGAAATGGGAAGCACAATATGCTCCAAACGCTGCTAATCAATCCATATTGATGGACAAAGATCCGCACTTCCGTGTCTGGAACAGTACGACTTCCTTGACCTCTGATAGCTATACCAGTTACCACCATAAAAGCATAGGTGGATATCACGGCGCTAAACTGCAACGCTATCAAGATTTAATAGACAACCAGTTGAGCAAGCAAAACATGGCTTGCTTCGACATGCTCAATATGAAGTATGTCATTGCACAGGGAGGAAATGGTCAACCACAAGCACAACGCAACCCTAACGTTTGTGGAAATGCGTGGACGGTGAGCAAAATAAATTTAGTTGCTGATGCCGATGCAGAGATGAATGCGTTATCTGGCTTTGACCCAAAAACAACCGTGGTTGTAGATCAGCGTTACTCGGCCTACCTAGGCAATAATCCTGCCCTATCAGCTGGAGGAATCAGCCTGACCAGTTATGATCCTAAGTTCATGGAATATAGCTACGACGGTGGAGGAAGCTTTGTAGTATTCTCCGAGATATTTTATCAAGGATCAGGCAATGACTGGCAAGCCTATATAGATGGAGAAGCCGTTGAGCATATTCGCGTAAACTACCTCTTACGCGGTATGAAGGTTCCTTCGGGAAAGCATGACATCGTATTTAAGTTTGCCCCAAAATCCTACTACACTGGGAGAAACGTGAATATGGCGGGATCCGCTATACTTATAGTATTAATGATTTACTTAGGCTGGAGCACTTATAGAGAACAGAGTCAAAGACTGGAAGCTTAACTCTCCCGCGCACGTTGATGTCAATCAGATCCGAAAATAGCCGCCAACACCTGTTTTGCCTGCTGATTTCGCTCATAAGGAGCGATTTTATTTGAAGGTGTTTTAGGCGCTCCAGTGTCGTGCATCTTAGATATGAAATTCACGATTCCGTCTGTATCATCGTAACTAAATACTTGACCAGCTTGAGCGTCACGAATGATATTCGCAGCATCTCCATCAACAGGACCTAGTCCTAGGATTGGGTTACCTCCGCCTAAATAATCAAATAGTTTTCCAGGAACATGTCCAGAAGCACTGTCAACCTCTGGGAGCAGAAACAACATCAAGTGACTGTTGACTAAATACGCATTCAAGTCTTTCTTTGGAACATAAGAGATAAATTCCAAATCAACATGTGTAGAAGCATCTTCAAGCTTTAATCTGCTGGAAGCATCCCAAGAACCTATGATGTTCAATTTCACCGGAAAATCCAAAATATTCAATGCCTTTACAAAATCGGCAACTGGATATTGCGATGCCAAGGTACCAGCATAGGTCATTGTAAATAGCTCCGGCCGATCTGGTGAAATCGAGGAAAAATCATCTACGTCAAAACCATTAGTGATCGTATGGACTTTATCCGCCGGCGTAGCGCCCTTTGAGATGTATAATGTGCTCCAAGAGGGACTCACGCTGATCAAAGCGTCACATGCGCTGAACACACTACGTTCAAGTTTTTGCTCGAACCAACGTGTGATTGCTAGTGGATAAAATTTGCGATAATAATAGATATCAGTCCAAGGATCTCTAAAGTCTGCTGTCCAATGAATTTCTAAATTTTTCTGTAATCGGCGACCTATAATCTGAGAACTATGTGGAGGAGAAGTAGTTACCCAATGTTGAATATCATGCTCCTTAATAAGTTTTGCCGCAGCGTTATAGGCATGTACGTTCCAACCCTTTCGAGCATCAGGAACAAAGAAATTTCCGCGAATAAATCGGGCGATTTTCTGGACAAATGAGACATTGACCTCTTCCCCAGAGAATCCACTAAAAGGTACTTGAGTCGTTCCTGTCGCCTTTTTATAGGCACCAAATTTCTCAGAGGTAGTCGTACGTGTAACGTGAATGTTTTCATGAACATCGTCCAATAGGCCTTTATCGACTAGAGGATAGGTAGCCTTATCAGCATCTACAGTAACTATATATAAATCCACACCTTGCCGAGCGAGGTACTTACTGAGTTTAAGCCAGCGCTGCACTCCTGGCCCACCAGCGGGTGGCCAATAGTAAGTTATGATACCTAATTTTTTCATTTATCTGATCCCTGAGAATCGTCTTTTATCTCCTCATACTCAACATACTCCCCTACACTATGAGAGACTTTGCTCTTCTTAGGATGCTTATCAGTCCAATCACTTTTAGCATTTGTATTTCCTCTAGAAGCAGTCGATTTTCCTCTTCGGGAAGCAGAATTGCCCCCAAAAATTCTGTCGAGCCAACGGAAGATAAAGTAGGCTAAAATGGTCATGGCAATAAATCGCAACATGGGGCGGAAATTTTTCTCAAGATAAAAAAGAATCCCGGGGCCAAGGGCACCGGGATTCTTTTCAATGGAATATTACATATTAATTAACGACTCAGGTATAAACTGCGCTCACTATGTAGTTTTTTAAACATAGGGTCTTTTAGATCCTTTATAAAATGGATTTTTTCACCCGTAGACTTCATTTCAGGACCAAGTTTCTTATTCACATTCTGGAACTTACTGAATGAGAACACCGGAATCTTAATCGCATATCCCTCAAGATGAGGATTGAAATTAAAGTCCTTGACCTTCTTAGTACCTAGCATTACTTTCGTTGCATAGTTTACATAAGGTTCTTTGTAGGCTTTACAAATAAATGGCACCGTACGAGAAGCTCGCGGGTTTGCTTCAATGATATAAACAACATCATCCTTAATAGCAAATTGAATATTGATCAGACCCTTGGTTTCTAAAGCTTTCGCGATTTTCACAGTATGCTCCTTGATCTGTTGCATCACCAATGGACCTAGATTGAATGGCGGCAATACCGCTGAACTATCTCCTGAATGTATACCACACGGCTCTATATGCTCCATAATACCAATGATGTAAACATCTTCGCCATCACAGATTGCATCAGCTTCAGCCTCAATAGCGCCATCTAAGTAGTGATCTAACAAAACTCTATTGCCCTCAAACTCTCTAAACAGATTCACGACATGGTGCTCGAGCTCTTGCTTGTTGATGACAATTTTCATACCCTGTCCACCTAGAACATAAGAAGGACGCACAAGAATTGGAAAACCAAGGTTATCCGAAATATCTAAAGCTTCATCTGCTGTTGTCGCAATGTCGAATTCAGGATATGGTATGTCTATCTCCTTTAATAGATTCGAAAATCTACCACGGTCTTCTGCTAAATCGAGTGCTTCATAAGAAGTCCCTATAACTTCAATACCATATCTACTCAGTTTTTCAGCAAGTTTCAACGCTGTTTGACCACCCAGTTGAACGATAACACCACGGGGCTTTTCATGCAGAATGATATCATATATGTGCTCCCAGAAGACAGGCTCAAAGTAGAGTTTATCAGCCGTATCAAAGTCTGTACTTACCGTCTCAGGATTACAATTGATCATGATCGTTTCATATCCCTCTTCGCGAGCAGACAGGACGCCATGCACACAACTATAATCAAACTCAATACCCTGGCCAATTCTGTTCGGACCGGAACCAAGAACTATGATTTTTTCTCTTTCTGAGACAACGCTTTCATTCTCTACCATCTCCACTCCAAGGGGATTGGTAAAAGGCATTTCAAAGGTAGAATAGTAATAAGGTGTTTGGGCCGGAAACTCTGCTGCACAAGTATCTACCAACTTCCATACCCTGTTAATTCCAAGGTCAGTACGTCTAGTATGCACCTCACTTTCAAGGGCATTGATCATATGCGCAATCTGACGATCGGCAAAGCCTTTCATCTTTGCTTCTCGCATCAATTCTTTTGGAATAGACGAGATGTTGTGTTTTTCGATTTTAGACTGAACTCGTGCCAGATCCTCGATCTCCATCAAGAACCACATGTCTATCTTAGTGATTTCATGGATACGACGTAATCCGATACCCATTTGAATGGCATCATAGATTACAAACAGGCGATCTGAAGAGGCGTACTCTAATTTATGCAAGATGATATCTTGATCTGTCAAACCTCGGCCATCTGCACCCAAACCATTTCGTTTGATTTCTAGTGACTGGGCGGCTTTATGAAGAGCTTCCTGAAAGCTACGACCTATGGCCATTACTTCTCCAACTGATTTCATCTGGATACCAAGACGGGTATCTGCTCCTTCAAACTTCTCGAAATTCCATCGAGGAATCTTTACGATTACGTAATCTAACGTAGGCTCAAAGTAGGCTGTAGTGGTCTTGGTAATTTGATTATTCAATTCATCCAAGGTGTATCCTATCGCCATTTTAGCAGCTACTTTCGCGATTGGATATCCTGTGGCTTTCGATGCCAGCGCAGAGGAGCGGCTAACTCGTGGATTGATTTCAATAGCCACAATGTCTTCTCTTTCATCAGGACTCACAGCGAATTGAACATTACATCCCCCCGCAAAAGTCCCTATACTCCTCATCATTTTTATGGCCATATCACGCATCTTTTGATACGTGGTGTCACTCAATGTCATCGCTGGGGCTACGGTAATTGAATCCCCAGTATGGATACCCATTGGGTCCATATTTTCAATAGAACATATGATGATGATATTATCATTATTATCACGGAGTAGCTCCAGCTCGTATTCCTTCCAACCTAAAAGAGCTTTATCAATCATGACCTCATGAATTGGCGAGATTTCTAATCCTCTCGTCAATGCCTCGTCAAACTCAGATTCTGTATGAACAAAAGTCGCGCCTGCACCGCCAAGGGTGAACGAGGCTCGGACACATAAAGGAAAACCAAACTCTTGAGCTGTTTCCTTTCCTCTTAGAAAAGATTTAGCCGGGCGTGATTGGGCCATAGGAATATCAATAGACTCCATCAACTTTCTGAATTCCTCTCTATCCTCAGTAATATTGATAGCGGCAATATCAACGCCTATGATTTTAACGTTGTTATCCTCCCATACACCCTGATTATCTGAGTCTATACACAAATTTAATGCGGTCTGTCCACCCATAGTAGGCAATACGGCATCAACATCAGGATGAATCTTAAGAATCTCTTCAATACTCTCTACCGTTAGCGGCTTCAAATAGATGTTATCCGCAATCACCTCATCAGTCATGATGGTTGCAGGATTAGAGTTAATTAAAGTCACAATAATTCCCTCTTCACGCAAACTACGGGATGCCTGGGATCCAGAATAATCAAACTCACAAGCCTGTCCAATGACGATAGGACCAGAACCAATAATGAGAACATGTTTGATGGAGTTATTTCTTGGCATTTGCTATATGATTTCTACAAAGTTAACTACGGTTGGGACCAAAAAAAAGGTGTTGCTTTCAGCAACACCTGTATATTATTAAAAGGTTGTTAACATTGATTAACCCTTGTAATTTACTTTATCACTAACCGTCAGACGCTTGCGTCCTTTAGAACGACGAGCAGTTACTACCTTACGGCCATCAACACTCTCCATTCTAGAACGGAAACCGTGCTTATTCTTACGTTTTCTATTGCTCGGTTGAAATGTACGTTTCATAACTACTAAATTTTACCCGGTCTTGTTCGGGGCTGCAAATATATAACAGACTTTTAAAATTACAACTCATACTAAAAAGAATTTCTCAGAAGTATTTACGACCAGTAATCCCATGAAACAAAGCACTGCAGGATCTTTTCAGTCCGTAAGCCTTTGAAGAAAACAAAAGTACTCTTTTCGAAACTAGGTTTATTTGGTCATTCTATCTTGCATAACTTCTTAAACCGCTTTAACATGAACCTCGAGGAAATATGGAACACTCGATACTCAAAAACCAAATATGCCTATGGCAAAGCTCCTAACGAGTTCTTTGCAATCGAATTAGAGAAACTAGCACCAGCAAGCATCTTACTACCCGCCGAGGGAGAAGGACGCAATGCGGTTCATGCACTGTCAAAAGGCTGGAAGGTGATCGCTTTTGACTTAAGTACTCAAGGAAGAGAAAAAGCGGTTGCACTGGCTCAGGAGCAAGGCTATATTTTAGATTACAGAGTTGCAGACGCTGAATCTTTTGAATGCCCTATCGAGGTTGAAGTTATTGTTTACTGTTATTTCCATGTCGCTAAAAGCATGAAGCGTCATTTATATAAGAGACTGAATTCATTTCTCTCGGAAAATGGCGTTCTCATTTTTGAGGGATTCTCTTACAAGAATGTGGGGATGGGGAGTGGAGGTCCTCAAAATAAAGACATGTGCTTTTCAACTCAAGAGGTTCAAGGGTTATTTAGCGACTTCAAAGCTGTGAAAGTATGGGAAGAGAAAATCAAACTTCAGGAAGGAGAATACCACAATGGAGAGGCCTGGGTCATCCGAGCAATTGGCACAAAGTAATTAATTTTCATTTCGTTTAAAAGCGTACCTTTGCATGAAATTTAAGGGGTGTCCATCTTCCAAGTAGGCTAATCATTTGTACGGAAGCGCTGACACTCAGTTAGCGCACCCAGCGGATCTGGGCAATAAAAAAGGCCTGTACAATATTAGGCCAACCTTATGGAAAGTTACAAAGACAGTGGTCTGCATCCTGATATTATCAGAGGTGTGGAAGCGTTGGGGTTCGAAACTCCTACACCAATCCAGAAGCTCAGTATCGAGCATTTACTGGAAAACAAAACAGATTTAATTGCATTTGCTCAAACGGGTACTGGTAAAACGGCAGCTTTTTCGCTTCCTATACTGAACCAGTTAGATGCAAATGTTCAACACGTACAAGCCATTGTATTGGCTCCAACTCGTGAGTTGTGTCTTCAGATTTCTAAGGACATTGCGTCTTACGCCAAATTCATGGACGTTAGAGTGACTGCTGTATATGGTGGATCACCTATCACCAATCAAATAAGAGATCTACAAGCAAGACCTCAAATTGTTGTGGGTACTCCAGGACGTACTTTAGATTTGATTAATAGAAGAAAGCTTAGAATTGAAGATGTCCAATTCCTAGTCTTAGACGAGGCAGATGAAATGCTAAGTATGGGATTCCAAGACGAATTAGACGCCATTCTAGCCAACACCCCAGAAGAGAAGCAAACATTATGTTTTAGTGCTACCATGCCGGACGGTATGAAAAAACTAACCAACAAGTACCTAAACGATCCCAAAGAGATCTCTGCTGGTAAGAAAAACATAAGTGCCTCTAATGTAGAGCACGAGTTATATGTTACAAGCCCGAGAAACACCTACGAAGCAATGCGCCGTATTGTGGATTTCAACCCTAATATGTATGGTATTGTATTCTGTAGAACTCGTCGTGAGACGCAGAGTTTTGCCGAACAACTCGTCAATGACGGATACCGAGCAGAAGCTATTCATGGTGACTTAAGTCAAGCACAACGTGATGATGTTATGGCACGTTTCCGTAAAAAGTCGTTAAGTGTCATGGTCGCTACCGATGTTGCTGCCCGTGGAATTGATGTAACAGACTTGACCCACGTAATCAACTTGAATATCCCTGACGATCCTGAGGTATATGTTCACCGTTCTGGGCGAACAGGTCGTGCTGGTGCTAGCGGAATTTCTATCGTCATAACACACGGAAGGAACATGCGAAAAGTTAAGGAGCTTGAGCGTTTGATTGGTAAGACATTCGAAACTAAAGAAGTTCCTTCAGGTGACGCGATTTGTCAGATTAAAATGCGTGGAGCTATTGATGATTTAGTAGCACTCAAACCACAAGCCGCATTAGATGCAGAGCTTCTCGAAGAAGCCTTAGATAAACTAGCTCACTTGAGTAAAGCTGAATTGATCGAAAGATTTTTAGGACACGAAACGGCTATGGTTCTCAAACGTTACCGCGGAGCTAGAGATATTAACGAAGCAGCAAGAGCAGCTAAAGAGCATGGACGACGCGAAGGCGGAGGCAGTAGTAGAGGTGGCTCTGAAGAAGGTTTCAAAACAGTAGTAGTTGATTTAGGATATCGTCAAAACGTAAATCCGAGCCGACTTATGGGCTTGATCAACGACATTATGGAAGGTCAAAAAGTGAAAATCGGTAAGATTGACATGGACAAGACTTTTTCAAAAATTGATGTAGAAGAGCGTTTTGCTGATGAAATCGCAACGAAACTAACTGGATCTACGACTGGTTCTTACACAGTTAAGGCATATTCCGAAGAAAGTAAAAGCGGCGGGAGACCTCAGCGTTCTTCCTCTTATAGCGGTGGCGGCGGTAGTCGTGGCGGTTATAAAGGTGGAGGAGATCGAGGTGGTCGACGTGATGGCGGAGGAAGCGGTTACGCTGGTCGTTCTGAAGGTGGTCGTCGCGAAGGCGGTGGCAGTGGCGGTGGCTACGCTGGTCGTCGTACTGAAGGCGGTGGCGGTTACGCTGGTCGTTCTGAAGGTGGTGGCGGTTACGCTGGTCGTTCTGAAGGTGATCGTGGAGCAGCACGCCGTACTGAAGGGGGAAGTGCTGAAAGTACGGACCGAAGTAGTGGAAGAACGAAATTTAAGGGTACCTCTAAATTTAAAGGTGCACCTAAACGCAAATAAGCGTATAAATATTAAATTGCCAAACAACACGCTACTATCATGAAAGAGCAAACCGTTTGGATTACAGGAGCAAGCAGTGGTATAGGCTGGGCATTAGCCCAAGCCTATAACCACGCTGGCGCTTTTGTTATTATCTCCGCCAGGAGAACATCCCTACTAGAGGATCTTAGGAAAACCTTATCCTCTCCCGAGCGATGCTTCATTCTTCCACTTGACCTTGAACAACATCATCAATCTCAACAATGGGTAGATGACGCTCTTCAACCTACGGGTAACATAGATGTCCTTATTAACAATGGAGGCATTGGGCATCTGGGTTCCGTGCGAACCATGGACCTACAAATTGAAAAAAAGGTAATGGAAGTTAACCTTTGGGGAAGCGTGGCGTTAACCAAGGCTGTTTTACCTCATATGGTGAGCAATAACACTGGTCAAATATGGACCGTAGCTAGTATTTTAGGCTATTTCGGGAGTCCTCGGTTAGCAGCATACTCAGCTAGTAAGTTTGGTATTATTGGCTATTTTGAAAGTCTACAGTACGAAATGAAAAATACGAACATTCATATTGGTATTCTAAGTCCAGGGTTTATAAACACAAATGTCACTCTGAGTAGTCTTGGCCCTGAAGGTGAGCCAATTGGTAAAAATAGTATTGCCCAAGAAAGAGGAATGCATCCGAAGGAATTGGCTCGAATATTCTTGAGGAAATCAAGACGCAAAAACCCTTCTAAACAAGTATTTATAGGAGGCTATGAGACACTTGCCGTTCTATTTAAACGCCTCAGTCCTTCCTTGTTTTTCTTTATTTATGGAAAACTCACTGACATCACAAGAAAGAAGAAAAGCTAACTGTTATATTTGAAAAAGTTAAATCTACACTCATGGCAACAGGTATTATCAATCCAAAGTTTTTAGATCAGGCCTTCGCTCAAGAATTGAGTAATAGTTATCTGAACGCAAAACCTTGTAAATACCTCGTCATGGAGGATTTTTTTACCGAAGAAATTGCCAATGAGCTCTTTGATAATTTTCCGCCCATCCAGGATTTAAACGTTAAACGTAAGAGTTTAAACGAAGATAAAAGTGAAGATTATCATTTCGATCGTTGGCACCCCTCTTTCTCTCTAGTTCGTGAAGCGATAGGATCAATTGAATGGGGAGAACAACTTTCCCGAATAACAGGAATTCAAGATTTACATACCACCAAAGACGCCTTGGGCTCTGGAGTTCATCAAGGTAAAAGCGGATCCTATGTTGATGTTCATATTGATGTTAATATGAATCCAAAACTTGGGCTTTGGCGTAGAATTAACCTCCTCGTTTACCTCAATAAGAATTGGCAGCCAGAGTACGGCGGCGATCTAGAGTTATGGAATAAAGAGATGACCGAATGTGTCGTTAAAGTACCTCCTACATTTAACACAGCGGTGATTTTCTATACCGATGATAATAGTCCTCATGGTTATAAGAAAATAAATATTCCTGAAGGAGAGTCTCGCAAGAGCTTCTACACCTATTACTATACAAAGCCTGCCGAGGGAATAACCTACCGAGACTCTAAGTTTGTATCCAGACCAGAAGATAATACTGCGAGAAAAGTCGCGACAAGCTTAAAAGAAATACTAAAAATTAACGGCAAGAAATTATTGAAAGCACTTGGGATTACGAACTTGGATTTTCAAGATAAGAACAAGTAATTTACTTATCGGGTAACAAAAAAGGCCACTAATTATAGTGGCCTTTTTTGTTACCCAACGTTCATACGAGCCTTAGGATACTTAAAGTAATTAGATTCAGGACGCTTCGCACTAAGCGCAAAAGCTAGGGTTAGAGTTCCTACACGACCCACAAGCATACTCACCATGAGAACAGCCTTACTAGCTAACGAAAGATCCGCTGTAATCCCTGTACTCAAACCCACTGTACAAAATGCACTTACCTCCTCAAAAACCAGGTCTAAAAGATCCATTTGGGGCTCAAAAACCGCCAAAGAAAAAATGCCTATGAACATGAATACCACGGCGAATAAAAACACAGCAAAAGCACGATTCATCAACTCCCACGGGATTTGAAGTTTATATAAATTGATGTTCTTTTTCCCCTTAATAGTTGCAGCGGCACTTAAAAAAACGAGTGCAAACGTACTGGTTTTAATTCCTCCAGCAGTAGAACCCGAACCACCTCCAACAAACATTAAAAATATAAGTAGTAATAGTGCAGGTGTGGCCATTGAGCCTATATCTAGAGTATTGAAACCAGCCGTACGGGCTGTGATACTTTGAAAGACACTTTCACCGATGTGTTTTCCCAAACCTTGATCTGGAGCAACTGTAGCTGCCAAAATCACTGTTCCTAAGACAATAAGTATTCCAGAGACGACAAGACCCAATTTCGTTCCAATTCTCAACCCTCTCCACGATTTAGACATTGGTTGTTTCCTCCAAGGCTGGTGTAAAACGTCCGATATAGTTCCGAAACCTATACCCCCTAGAACAATAAGTATCCCTATTATGGCATGAACACCTCCATTTGAAGCCACGCCAGGGGTGGCTAAAGAGTCAGAGAATAATGAAAATCCTGCATTATTAAATGCACTTATACTATGAAACAAACTGAAGAAAATAGTATCTCCTAAAGAATCAAATGAAGTGTACCAAATAAGGCCTAAAAGCAATGCACCTATAAGTTCCAGGGTAAACGTTAATCGAAATATAGACCCTACGAGCGACCTACTTTGCTTTAAATTTTCACCAAGATTTTCACTCATGAAATTTTGCTGGCGCATCCCAAACCCACCTCTTAAAATAGCAAATAACGCGGCAAATGAGATGATATTCAAGCCACCAAGCTGCATGAGCACCATTAAAACGAATTGGCCCTTAAAACTGAGTACTGCGGAGACATCTACCAAACTTAATCCCGTAACACAACTAGCTGATATACTGGTGAATAACGCAGTTACAAAATCAAGATGTCCGGATCCTGCTGTCATCTCTGGAAGCATTAACAATAGTGTTCCCAATACAATTAGAAATAAGAAACTAAAGACCAATAACGATGGTGCACTAAAATTACTTCGTGGAAGGAACTCTCCTACTCGACCAAACTCCAATCCTACAATGACCAGCACATAAAACTGAAGAAAAAGCAGAAAACCAGATTGCAAACCAGGAATTCCCAAAATATTGCCGAGGTAATAGAGCAATTCAACATGAGCTATATTAATAACCAATATGTTGACTATCAAAAAGGCCATAAGTCCAGCTTCCCATTTACGATCCAACAAAAATTGACGGGGTTGAAAATTGTAAATTAATTCTATGATAAACTTCACCAAGTAATAACCTATTGAACCACGAACGATGTACCCTATGATTTTATTCTGCACGTCGTTTAACTGGAAACCGTGATAGATCACAAGAGATACAATAGTAAAAAGAGCCACAAATAGCGAACCGAAAGACAACAGCTTCAAAGCACTATCTCTGCTATCGTAGAGACGGATATTAACGCGTTCCCTGATCGTTTTTATTTGATTGTCTAGACTCAAATTATCCTATTTAAGAGGTACCCAAAGTACGCTAATCTACCGATTCGTTACCACTATTGGAATAATCTTCATAAGACTTAGTTTCATGAAGAATGCTCTTAGTCAATACATTGATTGACTTCTTGATAGCCGCTCTATCGTCATTTAAAAAATAAACACTCCGCGCTTTTTCTATAAAACCTAATCCAAAGTCCGAGTGGTTCTCATGAACCCTAAGCGCATCCTCTACATCCCATAGTTGCTCGTTAACCGCCTTAAGCCTTTCAGCAAGATGATGGAGAGACGCTTGATCTGAAACGTTTTTATAAATAACTGATACTGATGCGGCAAGTACCCTGAGCTCCTTATTAATGTACTCAAGTTTTACTACATCAACGATTCGTTCGCTTTTGATAACGAGAATGGTATGCTTGTCGATTACTTCTCCATGTGAAACTGCTATTTCCAAAACGATATATGTATTAGTCTTTTAAATTCGCCACTGCGGCCTTTACTCTCCGAACAGCCTCCTGTAAATCAGTCTCCGCTGCCGCGTATGAAAACCTAATATATCCGGGCAATCCAAATGCGTCTCCTGGAACGGTACTCACCAATCCTTCCTCGAGCAAATACATGCTTAAATCAATGGATGTTTCGATTACTTTCTCACCGAATTTTTTTCCTAAAAGTTCAGCCACTCTGGGGAAAACATAAAATGCGCCAGGTGGACTGTTTAACTCAAAACCAGGAACCTCATTCATCCAAGCTACCATTTTGTCACGGCGCTGCGCAAAAGTATCCACCATGTACTGTACTTGAGTTGGATCGGCTTCTACAGCAGTTTTGCACGCACGCTGTGCAATAGAATTAGCACCTGAAGTAAAGTTTGACTGTAGCTTGGTACATGCCTTAGCGATCCATGCCGGCGCGCCTATATAACCGACTCTCCAACCAGTCATAGCAAACCCTTTTGATAAGCCATTCACTGTGATCGTCTGGTTGTATACCGATGGAAAACTAGCCATAGACGTATGAGCTACCTCTCCGTAATTCAATAATTCATATATCTCATCAGAGATGACATATAGGTTGGGGTACCTTGCTATAATCGCAGCAATGGCAGCGAGTTCATCCTCAGTGTATATCGCTCCACATGGATTGTTAGGGGATGAAAATATGAATATTTTAGATTTGTCTGTAATCGAATTTTCGAGTTGATCTGGCGTTATTTTAAAACCCGATTCCATCGTCGTAGGAAGGATCTTGACCTCAGCACCACAATATTTAGCTTGATCCATATAACTCACCCAATAAGGGGCTGGAATAATAACCTCTTCCCCAGGATCTACGAGTGCAAGGAAAATATTTAACAGACTTTGTTTAGCACCCGTGCTAATCACGATCTGTTCAGCAGTATAATCGAGGTGGTTATCTCGTTTAAATTTATCTGCTATGGCTTGACGGACATCTGCAAAACCCGGAACGGGCATGTAATGCGTGAAATTTTGAATCATCGCTTCATTTGCAGAGGCTTTGATGAAATCCGGCGTATCAAAATCCGGCTCACCCAGTGATAAACTAATGACGTCTTTTCCTGTGGCACTAAGCTCTCGAGCTTTCTGTGCCATTTCAATTGTCATAGGAAGACCCATCTCCTGGGCACGTTGTGAAAGTGGTTGCATTATAAATCTATTGTTAAGACCACAAAAATAACGATATTTGTAAGCCTCAACACACTTTCATGGAAGCATTTATTGAAATCCTTAAATACACTTTTCCAGCAGCTTTAATGCTGCTACTCACGTACTTAATATTATCCAACTTTGTGGATAATGAAGAAAAGAGTAGGGCATTCTATTTAAGAAAAGACATGCAAAAACAGGCGCTTCCCATGCGATTTCAGGCATTTGAACGTGTAATAATGCTGTTAGAACGAATTACGCCAAACCATTTAGTCATTCGTGTTCGACCAGAATCACAATCGATCAGTCAATATCGAAAAATTCTTGTAGAGAGTGTAAGACAGGAATTCGACTACAACATTACCCAACAGATTTACTTTTCAGACAAGAGCTGGGATCACGTGGTAAGCGCGAAAAGTCAGGTGGTGAGCTTAATCAACAAAACAGCAGCTGAATTAGGTGCGGAAGCCACAGCCCTGGATTTATCTAGAAAGTTAATAGAAGCGGAAATGATCGTTGAGATTTTCCCTACAAAAGCGGCGGTCCTTCTCATCAAGCACGAGGCAGCCCGTAATTTCTAGAGTTTTTCTTTCAGACTATTCAGTAATTGGCGGCTCGCTTCAAATGGGGAAACCTCTTTAGAGAGTACCTTCTTTTTCAATTCCGACTTTAGCGAGATCCAGTTCACATCCGATGCAAACAAAGACTGTATTCCTTCAGAAATAGACCGTTCAAACCAGAATTGGTTTTGTTGATTTCGCTTTTGCTCAAAGGCACCCTTGATCTTAGCATGACGGAAATAACGTTCAAAATCAGCTTCTAGCGCTTCGAATCCCTCACAAAACAATCCACTGACAAGCGATACCGAGGGAATCCATTCCTCTTGGTTTCTCGTGACCAACTGTAAAGCTCGTTTTACCTCTAATGCCCCTCGCTCAGCTGCAGTGCGGTATTCTCCTTCACTTTTATTCATCGCAATGAGATCCGCCATTTCCATTATACCTTTCTTAATACCTTGAAGTTCATCACCGGTTCCAGGCATGGCCAGGTACAAAAAGCAATCTGCTAGTTGTGAAACCATGGTTTCACTTTGACCAACTCCAACAGTCTCCACAAAAATGTGGTTAAATCCCGCTGCCTCACATAATACCATAGCTTCCTTTGTCGCTCTAGCAACACCGCCTAGAGCACCAGCAGCAGCTGTAGGGCGTATAAAAGCTCTTGGATGCTTACCTAGGTTAACCATGCGCGTTTTATCGCCTAGAATGGCTCCTTGGTGCTTGGCACTAGATGGATCAACTGCCAGAATAGCTACTTTTGCCATAGGATCTTTTTCCAAGAGGTACATTCCATAGCTTTCTAAAAAGGTGCTTTTCCCAACGCCAGGCACACCACTTACTCCTATTCGGATGGCATTTCCCGATTTTAACATGAGTAAGTTCAATAATTCAGATGCATCCGATTGATCAGATGGCGCTTGACTTTCTACCAAAGTAATTCCTTGAGCTAAGGCAGAGAGATCGCCCTTGGCCAACATACGTGCCAATTCTTGAGGAGTTCTTCTGGCAAATGGCTTCGCCTTCAACTTGGGGTTGATGGACGGTGCGTCTTCCACTCCTTTAGAGATATGTAGAGTGCTTTTTGCCACTATACTATAGAAATATAAGGTTTAAGATACTCGAAATCAGCCGTTAGACTTCCTTGCTTACACTGTGTAGCTCTAAAAAGAACCTGATCTTTATCTCCATTGAAAAGTGCTGGAAGGACCTCTTTTAATAAATCGGTTCCAAAACTTAACGAGGCATCTCGAGGTAGTTCACAGGGTAAATTATCAACCGCCATGACTCCTATAGCACTTGGATCCAGATGATCCACCACGGTTTCTTTCATAGTATCGTAGCCGTAAAAGGGATCCTCAATGGTTGACGGTCTAAGAGTAGACGCTACTGGACCATCTATATCACAGCTCACATCAGCTACGTACTTTATCTTAAAATCCTTAGAGCGAGCATCTTTACGCGAATAAATAAATGGAGCTCTCGCATCGTAATAGTGTCCAGCAATAAACAAACTGCCATGTGACGCATAATCCATGAACTTACTTATAAAAGTAGATGGATCCTGGTACAACTGTTTTTTGCTAAATGGTTCACCATTTCCAGAGGCATAATAGTCTTCTGCATCCAGTTGTGTCCAAACCGGGCCTGAAACCCCGGATACGAATGCTTCTGGTGTACACTCTTTAATCCCAGCGGCGAGTAATGTTTCAACGGCACCGCCGGAAACTCTTCCTTTGCCCGTGACAATTATTTTCAAATCGGGCGACCAAGTTTGAGAATTTAACTCGTCCCACATCTCTTTAAGATCATGGCATTCATGTGCAGGTTTTAACGGTGAGCCACCAAACTTCTCGCGCCAACCACGAAGTCCATTATAAGCGCCGACAAGTCCTGCAAACCTTCCAAAAGAGACGACCCTAGACCTTCCATTTGTCAGAAGTTCGTAGTCAATAAGTCTTATTTTTTTGTCAACGCAGGCCTTCAGTAGCGCAGCATTATAGGGCTGTAGTTTATAGGTATGTGAAAAGAAAAAATAGGTCTTCCCAGAAATTAGCTGACTAATGGGTACCTCTTTCACTCCCAACAACACATCACAATCAGATAAATCTTCCTGCAATGGAATCCCTGCATGGAGATATTCTTGATCGATAATGGCGCGTATTGGCGAGGGCTGCACTACGACTGTACAATCGTATAATGACATTAACGCTGAACAATGAGCCGGGGTTAAAGGCACTCGTCTGTCTATAGGGACTTTACCCTCTCTTAGTATTCCTATTTTCATTACCGTAAAAGTACTGAAGAAAATCGGCTCTTTTAAGAATGTTCCTATTGCACTAAAGGCTCAATTCACATTCTTTGCACGTATCTTTGCGCGCTCACTGTATTTTAGAAGTGAGTAATAACATTACCTGGGGCTGACTGGTTTTGACAGCAAGTCGAAGGTTGATGTAAGCATGCCGAGGGCTGGAGGGGCTGCTCGTTAATACACCGCTCCAATTTTTTATAACTGGCGAAGATTCTTACGCTTTGGCCGCTTAATCTGACTGTATGTCGATTTTGCTAATCCTACACTAGGTGTAGGAGCTGAACATCTCGCAGGAGCCCCCGTCTTGAGGCGACTGATTACGAGGTGTAGAAAACTCAGGACTGCTACTTGCCTTCGCTTCGCGGGCTTGTTCAAGTTAAGAAGCTAAGCCGTGATTAGGGTGCTTTTTCTCAGAGATCGGTCGAAAACCTAATAAAAAGCTAAGCATGTAGAAAGCCTCAGGCTTCCTTGTTTGGACGCGGGTTCGATTCCCGCCAGCTCCACTTGGTGATCCCCATGAAGAACAAAGTCAGCGCAAGAAATTGCGCTGGCTTTTTCATTTCTACGCATCGCAAGCTTGCTTGCTAGATGTCGTGGAAATGGAAAAGACAGACGGGCGCGAAGCGGACGGTGGCTTTGTATGAAGATGATCCACTCCATACGGCACCAGGGAAATAGCAGATGAGCCACGGATGTGGCGAGGCGAGCACTGCAGGTGCGGCATGCTGTACATTCCCGCCAGCTCCACTTGGTGATAAAACAAAATCTACTCCTAGGAGTGGATTTTGTTTTTACTCAACACTTACTAATCTAATTCTGTGTTCCTTAATAAACTGGAAATTGCCTCTAAAACCAACTCCATTGTCAATGGATCTTCTGAAATACTCACGTAGCTTATTGGGAATTTCAATCTCCACCTTATCCATGTATAGGTGGGTACTGTCATTTAATTGCTGTAAAGTATAGTTAGCAAGGTCATTCTCCTCTGGTCTACGATAATATCTTAATGGATCTATATACATTTTGAATAGCACTGAATCCGCTACTTTTTCTTTAGATATTACTTTGACTAGGGCATAATCATAACGCGTTCCATCAGATAGTGGTCCGACTTTAGTTTCCGTAACATTTAAGGTATAATAGTACCCCCACTCGAAGTCAAATCCATCAATATATTCCGCTTCGGAATCAGGTGATTCAAGTACCATCCTTTTAAAATGCTCATAATTCTGGGTATACATATATGGCCTGTCTCTTATACACATCTCCGAGCCCACGAGACAGGCAGAAATCT
>OJIV01000152.1_pt1 | contig 30581 bp, 20 predicted proteins | sample 1595861 | NCBI WGS metagenome assembly OJIV01 (sample SAMN05416883, study PRJEB24817) | seawater metagenome | isolation source: Sea water | place: Canada:Atlantic | collected 2013-11
CGATTGTCCAAATGGCTAGAGTCGATTGCTTTTGCACCATATATATTCCCTTCCATTGCCTTGGGTGCAATTTATATCGGCATGTTTTCAACCAGTATTGGTCCCGTTCCTGCACTCTATGGAACATTTACGATTTTAGTATTGATTACGGTGATTAAAAACTTACCCTTCACCTCACGCACAGGCATTGCTGCAATTTTACAAATCCATCAATCGCTAGAGGAAGCCGCTCGAGTGCAAGGTATTGGTTGGTTCAGGCGCATGTTTAGAATTATTATTCCCCTGTCCATGAGTGGATTGGTAGCGGGCATGTTGCTCACATTTATTACCGCGATGCGGGAATTATCTTTGATTATTTTGTTAATCTCACCCGGCAACATGGTTCTGACAGGGTTAATATTTAGTTATCAAGAACAGGACATGGCTCAGCATTCTAGTGCTGTGACTCTAATGTTAGTGCTGCTTATTATTATCATTAGTGTGATCGTGCGTCTCATTACGCGCAAGGCGGGTGTTGGAAGACTTAACGCAACCTAGTCAAAAGACAGTTCAAAGGATGAATGTTGGCAGCTTAAGAATTGGGGACTAATGTTGTTAACTGCATCCCAGCAGTGAAACTCAATAGGCCAAAATCGAGCGGATATATTTTCTGCTTCTGGGATGTTTAAGTAGCGCAGTTACTGGAATAAGTGGCTGGCTAGATAGATCCGCCTTCGACCATGTAGTTATTAGCAGAGCACATGAATGCATCATCGGAAGCTAAAAAAATGACCATTCTAGCAACGTAAATAGGCTCAATTAAATCGGGTAAACATTGCCTTTGCCGCTGACTCTCAAGGGCCTCTGGTGTGGCCCATAAATCTTTCTGTCGGTCAGTCATGATCCATCCGGGAACGACGGTGTTGACCCGAATGCGGTGTTGTCCTAAATCTCTTGCCATCGTTCTTGTGAGTCCATGCACGGCAGCTTTAGACGTAGCGTAAGCGGGGAAACCGCCCCCTGTCTCATGCCAACTGTTAGAGCCCATATTGATGATAGAGCCGCCGCCTGCAGCGATCATGCCAGGAGCCACACATTGAATAGCAAAAAATTGATGCCTTAGATTAGTTTGTAAGCGCTCATCCCAGTAGGCGGGTGTGACATCTTGCCAGTTATGGCGATCATCATTGGCCGCATTATTTACCAGCACTGTCGCTGGTCCAAGGCGGGACGCTAACTTAGTCAGTGCCGCTTGCAGGGCTTCAATGTTGGTCAGGTCACAGATTTCATGGGTGATGTTAACCGCAGTATCAGACAAAGCTTGGCTATTAGACTCATGCAAATCTACAAAGCCTACGTTTGCGCCTTGGGCGGCAAAGCCGCGCACTAATTCAAACCCAATACCCGATGCACCGCCGGTAATAAAAACTGTTTTACCCTTAAGACTTGGGTATGTGGCAAATGTTGCTTGATCCATTGAGTATCCCTTTTTTTGACTGGGCGCTGATTATTATGGGTTTGGTTGATGTGGGTTTAAACGTTTTAAATAATCTCAAACCAAGGCTTAGCGGCTCAATCCCAAACATGTAAAAGTGTTGACGCTGCAGCAGAGTAAGTCAACCTTGCCTAACCTAATCAAAGGCTTCGCTATGGGTTCTGATTTGGACCTCAAAAACCACACTGACAAAGTATCACACTTTTGCTTTTTGTGAATTAAAGGTGGCTAATGCGCGACTAGTTAAGCAGATAAAAACCAAGTAAATCAAGAACCAAGTAAAGCAAAAATCAACTCGTTATTATTTAAGGGCCACAACTAAAAAATTTATCAGCTTACAGTGATTTAATTCATTCAACATAGGGATTTGAGTAGTGATCAATTTGGGTCAACAACAGGCGTAAATGAAATTCCATTTGGTGGTAATCCCCCTGCATATGACAACACAGCTGATAAAAAGCCTTGTTGTGGTCTTTCTCTTTTAAGTGAGCTAATTCATGCACTACCAGCATCCGCAGAAACGGTTCAGGCATTATTTTTAAGCGAGAGGATATGCGGATTTCATGTTTGGCTTTAGTTTTACTTCCTTGAACCCTAGACACAAAAGAGTGCAGCCCTAAGGCTTGGTGGCTTAGACTTATTTTATCGTCAAAAAGGATTTTGGATAGGGGGTTAGACTTACGTAAATACTGGTTTTTGATCGACATGGTGTAATCATACAAAGCTTTATTTGTTCTTACTTCATGAGCTTGAGGATAGCGTTTAAGTAGGAAGTCTTTAAGCTTATTATCATTCAGTAAACCCGATACTTGGTCCTGTATCTTGGGTTCATAACCTGAGAGGTAGTTGAGTGTATGCATAATTATTAGCTGGGATTTTTGTTCAAAAGTTGAAGTGGCTCTCGGGTCTAATCAATTTAGCTCTCACAAATAGACAGTCAAACCAATTAACGATCTTACTCATTGATTACTATTTTGAATTGTGTCTTAAATTTGCTTAAATTCTGAGCTACACAATCAACTATTTCTGACTCACTTTCAAGTAAAAACCATCTTTTGAGGATTATGCTACCCGTGCATTGACACTGTGTTAATGGAGTGTTGATAGAGTATTAATGATGTGTTGATGGTTAATAATGAAGTTCAGCGCACTCCCATTGGATGGTTCTTGTGATCGCCTAATGACTGTTTTGGGAGAAGCATAGTGATTCATTATGAAGGCTAGATTTAAAGCCCATAAAGCTTAAAAATGATGTTTTAAACTTTGATAAAGTTGTTGGTACTTCAAGTGTTGTTTAGAGTAATAGCCGGACATGATTGCATCGGGTTTTATTATGTACTTTACTTTAGGAGCAACACACACTTGCCCAGCAGGCATAGAATTCAAGCCAATCTTAGCAAGTCGAGCAGCGCCGTATGCTGGGCCAACTTCTCCACCATGCCCATAAACTAGGTTTCTATTCAATACACTGGCTAATATTTTACCCAATAGTTGGCTCACTGAGCCTCCACCGATGACAGATACCGTGTCAATTTGTGTCCCTGCGGTGAGCATGGCCTGTTGGGCATCAGCAAAAGCGAAAGCAATGCCTTCGAGTACCGCCCGGCCTAACTCGGCTGAGTCAGTATTATGGCCTAAGCCAAAGAAAACCCCCTGCGCATTTGGGTTGTTATGCGGTGTGCGTTCACCCGATAAATAGGGCAGGAAAGTGACTTGTGAAGGCTTTGAAAAGTCGAGTTTTTCAATCTCAGATAGTAAACTCGCTTCATCTTTGTAGCCGGTGAGTTGAGTCACCCAACTGAGGCAGCTTGCGGCACTTAAAATCACTGCCATTTGGTGCCACGTATGGTCTATGCAGTGACAAAAGGTATGCACAGCATTCTCAGGGTTCGGGCGATAACTGTCGTTAGCGACAAAGTATACGCCAGAGGTACCGAGTGATAAAAAGGCTTGGTTTGGATTAATCACCCCAATGCCTGCAGCACCAGCAGCGTTATCACCGCCGCCAGCGATCACAGGTACCACTTGCAAGCCCCATTTTTTTGCCACATGCGCATCAAGTTGACCTGTTATTTGAGTGCCTTCATAAAGCTTAGGCATCTGCTCTTCAGTCAGTCCAGTTGCCTTAAGCATAGTGGGAGACCATGTCCTATTTTGTACGTCTAGCCAAAGCGTACCTGAGCTATCAGACATATCAGAAGCAAAGTCACCGGTCATCAAAAACCTTAAGTAATCTTTAGGGAGTAATACTTTGGCGACCTTGGCAAAATTATGGTGCTCATGCTCCCGCAACCAGGCTAACTTTGGTGCGGTAAAACCAGGCATTGGAATATTTCCTGTTATGGCTCGAGTGCGGGGCTCTTTGATCTCTATTGCCTTACACTGAGCTTCGCTGCGGCCATCGTTCCACAAAATAGCGGGTCGAATAATATTGTTTTGCGCGTCTAGTAAGGTTGCACCGTGCATTTGTCCAGCTAAGCCAATGGCCTTAACAGATTTGAGAGCTGCGGCATTAGTCTCTTGCAGAGCATGCATGGCTATATGTGTTGCTTGCCACCAAGCTGCAGGATCTTGCTCAGACCAAAGTGCATGGGGCCGACTCACTTCTAATTCCGATGAAGCTTGTGCGATCAACTGATCCTCATCATCAAGGATAATAACCTTCACGCAAGAAGTGCCTAAATCAATGCCTAAATACATATTAACAGTCGCAGGTGTTTAGTGTGGGCTAATGCGCTGCAAAAGTGGTCAATTAAGCCTCGCAAACCAAAGTCGCCGTCTATGCCTTTGTGGGTGTTGCCACGGGTGTAATAAATAGCCATGGATACCATACTTTTCACTCACTTCCATTAAGGGTTCGTGATATTCTAGCATTGATTCCAACCCACATATTATTTAAACCCACATCGAGAAATTCATGGCCATAGGCGCGACCATTTACAAGGCAAACTTAAATTTATCCAACCTTAATAGTCACCATTACGCAGATTATAGCCTGACCATAGCTAAGCACCCCTCTGAAAATGAATATCGTCTCATGTGCCGCTTAATTGCCTTTTTACATGCTGCACATGAGGATTTAGAACTCACTAGAGGCATTAGTTCCGCAGAAGAACCCGATCTTTGGCAACGAGATTTAACGGGTAATATTGTGCATTGGATTGAACTAGGCATGCCCGATGAAAAACGTATTCGTCAAGCAAGCGGGAAAGCGCAACAGGTGTCTATTTATACTTATCAGGATAATAAGGCTGACCTATGGCTAGAGAAAAACCGAACGAGCTTATCAACAAATAAAAAGGTTAAGGTTTTTCATATCAGCATAGAAGGTGAAGTGGCCCTTGAAAAATTATTGCTTAAAACGATAAATTTGAGTTGTATTATAGAAGAAGAGCAAATGCATCTAAGTGATGCTGAGCGCCATATAACAGTGCATATTACGCAAAGCTTTTAATCGCCAACAAAGCAAGGTGTTGCAGGCAGACCAAGTAATAAAAAGGACAAAATTGCATGGCTTTAGCAAAACAACTGATGGTGTACCCTGCAAATCGGCTAGAAGATTTAGCCGTGTTACTCAATCATGTGTTGAAACTTGGTCACCAAAATGACACGTTTGGGGTGCTTAACTCAGCTCAAGTGATTGTTGAGAACACAGGCATGCAGCACTGGCTTAACACCCAATTAGCCAGCCAGAATGGCATTGCAATGAACATTGACTACCCTTTACCCGGTAAGTTTGTGTGGCAACTAGCGCGACAACTATTGGGAGACACTGAGGTGCCTCAACAACCACCTTATCAACGTGAGGCACTGGTTTGGCGTATTGATGATGTATTGGCTAGTGACGAGATACGGTCTAATAATGAATTCTTCGAGGCGAATCGCTATTGGCAGTCAGAAGCTTCTGGGTCTGCAACAACCTCTCCCACTGCCAATGACTTGCTGAAGCGCTTTCAGCTTGCCAGTGCCTTAGCTGATTTATTTGAGCAATATATTCTTTACCGCCCCGATTGGCTCAAGCAATGGCAAATTGATGGCCAAATTGATGGCCAAAATGAGCATCAAGTACAGCATTGGCAAGCTCAATTGTGGGCTATTTTGTGCCGGCAAGATGGACGTCATCCCATAGACATCCAGCACAAGCTAATGGGGTGTTTGTCGCAAATGTCTGGCGCTGAACCCAACACATTGCCGCAACAAATTTGTTTATTTGCACTTAACACTATGGCACCGGCCACCTTGGACGTTTTCTCAGCCTTGGCACAACATACTCAAGTGCACGTGTTTCACTTGAATCCCTGTGCGGAGTACTGGGGTCATATCCAGTCTGAAAAAGCCATTGCTGCAACGCAACTTAAATATTGGTTGGCACAACAAGATGATCAGGTGCTAGTCGATGGTGGTAATCCTTTGCTGGCTAATTTAGGCAGTCAAGGCAAAGAGTTTTTCCGATTATTACAACAGCAAGACAGTTATAATATTGATGCCTTCGAAGACGCTGAGCCACATTATAGTGAAACCAGTTTATTAATGTTGCATCAGTTACAACAGGATATTTTACACCTCAAGGACGCCTGCGAGGATCAGCAGGACAAAACAGATAACAGCCTAGTTTTCACTAGCGCATCGAGTGCCTTGCGAGAGTTACAAGGTTTGCACGATTGGTTACTAGGCCAGTTCAATCAAGACCCCAGTCTTAAACCCAGTGACATATTAGTCATGTGTCCACAGGTAGAAGACTACGCTGCCTATGTGGGTGCAGTGTTTGATACTAATGGGTTTCAATTGGGTTATGGGACGGACGCTAAAAACCTAGAAACGCCTCAGTTACCTTGTTCAATTGCAGACCGCAAACCGCAAGATGCAGAGCCTTTAGTGGCCGCTTATTTGCAATTATTGCACTTACCCGACAGCCGCTTTCAAGTCACCTTTATATTAGACTTGCTGCGTTTACCTGCCATGCAACGCAAATTTAATATTACCTCTGTAGAACTTGATACCATCGCCGTATGGTTGACCAACGCTTCTGTGCATTGGGGTATAGATGAGCATCATAAAGCCAGTACCTTAGGCCAAGGACAAGCAACCAGCACCTATAGTTGGTCGTGGGGGCTGAAACGCTTGTTGCTTGGATTTGCCCAAGGTGATCAGGTGCCACATTATCAAGATGACTGGTTGCTGGATGATGTAGAGGGCAACCAAGCGCTGCTGTTAGGGCGCCTAATGCAGGTGCTTGAACAGTTGCAGTGGCATGCAAAAAACCTTAATACTCCCCGCACTGGTGAGGCTTGGAGAGGTTATCTGACGGGTATCATTGATGAATTTTTTACCGACGATCACACCTCTGAGCGCAATGAAGAACAGGCCAAAGAAAGCTTATCAACTGCCATTGGTAATATGGCCATGTGGGTTGAACAAGTGGGGTATAGTCAAGCCATAAGTTTGGAAGTGGTGCGCTATAGCCTCACGCAAAAGTTATCGGTGGCAAGCAGCAGCCAAGCATTCATTACTGGAAAAATCACCTTTTGCTCCATGGTGCCCATGCGCAGCATTCCCTTTAAAGTGGTGGCCATGTTGGGCCTTAATGATGGTCAATATCCGCGTCAATCTAAACCATTAGACTTTGATTTAATGGCACAAGAAGAGCGCAGGGTTGGAGATCGCTCGCGGCGCGGGGATGATCGTTACCTATTTTTAGAAGCCATGATCAGTGCACGTTCTTGTTTATATTTGAGTTATCAGGGTACTGATAGCAAAAATAATTCCCCACGCCAGCCGAGTTTAATTTTGTCAGAATTAATGGACTACCTTGCAAGAGGTTATGGCTGGGACTTTGACCCAAAATCGCCGAGCTCGATGATCCGTCAGTTACCCCTGCATAGCTTTAGTGAAGCCAACTTTGCTGCACAGTCTCATCCGAGTTTTGAAAGCGCTTGGTTGCGTTTATTACAAGCGCAAGCAAGTGACGAAAACATCCCTGCTTTAGGCCTTTTACCATCAACTAAACCGATTAAAATTAGTGATCTAGTGCGTTTTCTAGAAAATCCTGGCCGTTGCTTTGCCAATCAAAGTTTAGGCTTGTATTTACATGATTATGATCTTGATTTAGAAGATAATGAACCCTTTAATAGTTCCAAGTTGGTTGAGTACAAGCTGCGCGACCAAATGTTATCAGCTGTTTTATCTGATGAACCCGAAGCCTGTGAGTTGGTAAGACAGGAATACCAATTGAATGGGCAGTTACCAGAAAGCCATCTAACAGACAACATAATCCAAACCAGCCTAGATCAAGCAGAGGAGTTAGTTGATGAATTGCGCAAGCTTGATTATGAAGAGCTCCAAAACTATCCAGTGTCACTGGATATTGCGGGCGTAACCATAGCAGATCAAATCGCTTTGCTGGGCGACCCTGCCGATGACAATAGTGCAATAAAAACGATTCTCAATAGGCCGACTAAGTTCAAACCTAAGGATAGGCTTAACCTTTGGCTGACCAGCTTAGTGGCGCAAGTGGCTTTTGGACAGCCAGTGTCTGGTGTTTCTGTGCACTTAGAAAAAAACTTAGAACTGCAGGGGTTAGAAAATGCCACAGACCAGTTGAGCAAAGTCATAGAAATCTACAAACTCGGGTTAAACCAAGCCTTGCCATTAGATGCTGAACTGGGCCTAGACTTTTTAAAAGTGGATCCACAAGACACTGATAAGCGCCTCAGCCAGTGGCAGAAAAAATGGCATCACCATAAGTATAGCCAAAGTTTTGATTTTTCAAGTGATCCTTATAGACGCTGGTTATGGCCACAAGCCCCTTTGTTAGATGATTGGCATGAGTCCTTTGCTGAGATTTACCAGCCTATGGTGGATTGCATTAAAGAGGTGAAGCATGCCTAAGCTAGACTTAACTCATCTAACCTTGCAAGGCCGCCACCTTATCGAAGCGAGCGCGGGCACGGGCAAAACCTTTAGTCTCACGCGTATTTATTTGCGTTTGTTGATTGAGAAAAAAATCCCTGTAGAACAAATCTTATTAATGACTTATACCCGAGCGGCGACGCAAGAGTTACGCGGACGCATCGCAGACATCATACGTGAAGCCCAAAGATACTGGGACACAGACACAGACACAGACACAGATGAGTATTGGCAGCACCTGTACAACAACATAGAGCCTGAACAAGCAAAACTATTGTTGCACCAAGCCCTTCTCAATCTAGATCAAGCCGCCATATTTACTATCCATGGGTTTTGTGGGCGTGCCCTGCAGCAATACGCTTTTACCAGCCAAACGGGGCTGGAGGTCGTGTTAGAAACCAACACCCGAGACCTAGCCTACACCAGCTTACAAGACTGGTTGCGGGTGGTCATGCATGACCCTGAGCGATACCAGCAATTAGAACAACAGGGTTGGCATACACCAGAAGGATTTTGGGATGCCTTTAGTAATGCCTTATTAAGCCCAATGCCAGTTTTTGCTGCCGCTGAACAAGTGTGGCATGAAGCCTGGTACACCACCAAATTAGCAGTGCGTGAAAGCTTGCTCTCTTTAGAAATAGACATGATTCAAGCCACTATGAGTGATGCTAAAACTAAGGACGTTCGGCTGGTTCAATGGCAAGACTTATTAAATTGGCTGGGCACCAAGGAGTTTGGGCCTGCCTCAAAAGATCATTTAGCCTGCCTGAGTGGGAGAAGATTAAGTAAAGCACCTGATTTAAAGGATGTTATCCCTGCTCTGTCTAAGCGGATCAATACAGCAAGCTTCAAAGATAACTACTTGATTTATGCTCAACAAGCGGCTACCGCACCTTTAGTCTTAGAAGCAGTGCAAGGGGTGAGAGAGGCTTACAAAAAGGCCAAACACAAACAGCAAATTATGGAGTTTGATGATCTGGTAAGGCACTTGTCTGAGTGTGTTAACGACTCTCAAAATGAAGCCCTTGTTGATGCTCTACGAAAGGCCTATCCCGTTGCTTTGGTGGATGAATTCCAAGATACGGATGGGCATCAATATGCCATTTTAAATCGCCTTTACGGGCCCCCTAGCAATGGTACAACATTATTTATGATTGGGGATCCAAAGCAGGCCATTTATGGTTTTAGAGGTGGTGATATACACACCTATTTAAAAGCTGCACAAGCCACCGATGATATTTGGCACATGGACACTAACTGGCGATCTAGCCACGCCATGGTGTCAGCTTACAATCGTTTATTTTCTGTGCAGAGCAGCATTCGACAAGTGTTTGGCAATGGCATTGTCTATGTCCCAGTGAAAGCAAGTAATGGCGCCAAGGCTAACCTAGCTAACAACCCCAAAACAGAGGGCGCGGCCCTAACCTATGTTTGGCTGCCTACAGCATTAACGACCAATGATCATAAACAACAGCACATTGCCCGCTGGTGTGTGGCTGAAATTCAAACAATATTGCAGCAAGGACACTTTAAAGCGGCTGACATTGCCCTTTTGGTAAGAGGCGCAGGCGAAGCACAGGCTTTACAAACGGCTTTAAAGCAGGCCCATATAGCCAGCGTATTCATTAGTGATCGAAGCAGCGTGTATGCCAGTACTGAAGCCATTGAAATGGTCAGGCTATTAAATGGTGTGCTGCACTGCGAAGACCCACGACAGTTGATGCGGGCGGCCAGCACACACCTATGGGGTGGCAGTGTGGCTGTGTTGGCTCGGTTAAATCAGGACGATTCGTATTTAATCAGCATAAGAAGCCAAATGTTGCAATTACGCCAGTTGTGGCTAAGGCAGGGGGTTATGGCCCTTATCACACAGCTACTTAAACAGCGTGCTGTGCCACCAACTCAAAACAAAGAACGTTACATGACCAATATGGTGCAATTAGCAGAGCTGTTGCAAAAGGCATCCAATCAAGCTAGTTCAGCTCTTTTGCTGGTGGAATGGTTACAGCAGCAGTGTCAGGCAGAGCATGCAGATACCAGTGCTGAATTGCGTTTAGAAAGTGATGCCAAGTTAATTCAAATCGTGACCCAACATGGTTCTAAAGGCTTGGAATATCCAGTGGTATTTATTCCCTTTGTCAGTCAAGCCAAAGACCCTCTTAAGTGGGGCACCAAAAAAATACAACTGTTCCCCTATTATCACGAGCAAGAGCAATGCCCTGCACTAATGATTGGTCGAGATCCTGAAGTGAGTGATGCGGCTATAATAGCAGCCGAAGAAGAGGCCTTGCGTCTATTATATGTGGCAGTAACCCGTGCGCAGTATAAATGTTATCTACCCGTGAGCAACTTTAAGGACGCCGAGAAGTCCCCCTTAGGGCAGTTATTATTTGGTAAAAACACACCAGATGATGCCCTGGGTTGGCCCGAGGCTTTAGAACAATTAACTGACCCCAAAGACTCAGAATTACGCAAAATTGAAGAAGGTGATGTGCACATGCCTTCAATTCAAGGCCCCACAAGTCACTTAGACTCAAACCTAGTCACACAAAGCTTTACTGGCCAAATTGATACTAATACTCATTTATTGTCCTACAGTGCGATAGTGCGCCAACTGAGCTATGGGGCATATGTTCAGCAACCTAGTGCCAAAGACCAATCAGATGGCATTAGCCAAATGGTAGTTGCTAGCCAAAGTATAGGTTCCAATGAACTGCGTTTTACTTTGGCCAAAGGCAAAAATAGTGGTTTGTTGCTGCACGACATCCTTGAACAGGTGGATTTTGCCAACCCTAGTTGGCCCAGTGCCATGGAAGTACCACTGGCAAAATACCATACTGTAGTCGGTATTCAGCAACATGACACTGACAAAGTGGTGGCTTTGCAAGCGTGGTTAGAAGAGTGTTTGAAAGCGCCATTACCCGCCATTAATGACCCTGACAGCGCTGCATTGGATGTGACTTTGGGCTTGACCTTGGGGCAACTATTGCCGCATCAGACCTTGCGAGAAGTGGAGTTTTACTTTCCACTGCAACAGGCTAAACAATCCACCTTGGGGCAAATATTGAGCCGACATCGGGGTGGTTTGCCAAGTGCATTGCCGAGTCACCCTGTGCTTCAAGGCATGATGCATGGCTTCATAGACTTGGTATTCGAAGATAATGGGCGCTTTTTTGTGGCAGATTATAAATCTAATCATTTGGGTGACATGCTTGAAGATTATCACCTAGATGCCATGTTAGAGGCTAACCAGCAGCATTATTATGACTTGCAATATTTGATCTATAGCTTGGCGCTGCATCGCTACCTTAAGCAAAGAATGCCCCATTATGATGCTCATCAGCATTTTGGTGGCGTGTATTATCTATACCTGAGGGGTATGTCACCTAAATCATCTACAGGCGTCTTTTCTAAGGCCATTAGCCTAGAAGAATTGACAGAACTTGATGATTTATTTGCTGGAGTATCCATATGATCGTGCCTAATTTAGTCCCTACGGCAATACTGCACAAAGATTATGCTGGACTGGAAGCTATTGATGGGTTTTTAGCTACTCAGTTGTGTCAAAGTCTGGGTAGCCAAAACGCTATTATGCAGCATTTAATTATGGCTTTGAGTCGTGCGCTGCGAAATGGGCATAGTTGCCTACCCTTGGCTGATATAGCCGGTCAAACCCTTTGGTCTGCCGTGAGCGATATTCGAACGGGAACTGGGGCCGCGCCTGGTTATACATTTGATGCTTTTAGTGTGCTCATGGATAGTGCACAGAGTTGTGCCATTACTGCAACAGATGAGGCCCCATTAGTGTTAGACAACGAGAGACTTTATTTACGCAGGTACTGGTGCTTTGAGCAACAGGTAGCCCAGCACTTATTGCAGCGCATGCAAGTCCATCCCCTATCAGCAGCACAACAAATGACTGCAGACTCATTATTAGCTCAGCTCTTCGATAAGTCAGCAGAAGCCCAAGTAGACTGGCAGGCTAGGGCTGTTGAAGAGGCATTAGTGCGCCAAGTCAGTGTGATTTCGGGTGGCCCGGGCACAGGAAAAACCCATACTGTGGCGCGTTTGTTATTAGCTTTGCAGGCCATCAATGACAGGCCTCTGAGCATTGCGATGGCAGCCCCCACGGGCAAAGCCAAGCAGCGTTTGGTGGAATCAATTAATAATGCCAAGACGCAATTACTGAGTAAAGGCATAGATCAGAGCCTCCTAAAGAGTATTCCAGATACTGCCCACACCTTGCATAGTTTGCTGGGTCTGCGTCCTAATAGTCATGGGGCAAGACACCATAAGGCCAATCCACTGGCCATCGATCTATTGCTGATAGATGAGGTGTCCATGGTTGATTTGCCTATGATGGCACGGCTGTTAGATGCCCTACCAGAGCACTGCAAGCTAATTTTAGTGGGTGATGCGCAACAATTGCCATCGGTGGCTGCGGGTTCTATTTTAGCCGACATTCCACCTCATGTTATTAGTTACTTGCATACAAGTCATCGCTTTAAAGAACAAAGTGGCATTGGGGTTTTAGCCCAACAGGTGATGCATAATCAAGCACAAGAAAGCTGGCACACATTGACAAACAGTGAGGACCTTAGCTTAATTGCAGACTCAGAGTTTGAGGCTTGGCTAGAGCACATGTGTGATCAACATTTTGTGCCTATGTTAAAGGCGAAAACCTTAAATGAAGCCTTTGCCTGTTTAAACCAGTTTAGAATTCTGGCAGCCACGCGCCAAGGCGATCTGGGCATAGAAGGGTTAAACACGCAAGTAGAGCGATTATTAAGTCGGCGTTTGTCACAAGTACGTTTAGCACAAAACTACCACGGTAAACCGGTGATGGTCACCAAGAATAATCACGCTTTAGGTTTGTTTAATGGTGACATTGGGATTATGTGGCAGACAGAAAAGGGAGCGCTGGATGTCTGTTTCTTGCAGGCCGCAGAAGTGCGAAAAGTGGATGTGGGGTTATTACAAGACTTAGACGCTGTTTATGCCATGACGATCCATAAAACTCAGGGCTCAGAGTTTGAGCATGTGGCGCTGGTGGTGGCCCCTCAAGCTGAGCGGTTGTTGTCTTCTCAGTTGCTGTACACGGCGATTACTCGAGCAAAAACCACTTGTAGTGTTAAGGTGAGTAAGCCTGTGTGGTGCAAAGCGGTCGCTAACAAAACGCAACGATGGTCTGGACTTCGGGCCTTACTCAGTTGATCTATTAAGCGGCTACAATATGAGAAATGCTTTTACCGATGGCGTCAAATAAAGACAGGGCCCGAGCTGCAGGCACAAGGGAGCGTTGTCTAGAGTCGTCTGTGGCATCAATATTCAAGTAGTCTAAATCAATTAGCTTTTGGATAGACTTGCGCAGTGTGTAACGCGAACCTAAGTATTTTAGGCTCATGCCATCTTCCATAAAAACGCACCTCCCATGACTGTGCTCTCGCGTGATGTGTTCTAACACTTGTAATTCTCGGTCGCCTAGACCCGCTTTATGATCCCCTTGTATGCCGGTGCGGATAGCATTTGAAACACTTAAGGCGATATTTGAATAGTCTTGCATAAAAGCTCCTTATTTTCATATTAATCAAATATATCATTTAAATGATAGTGTGTTTTTCATAATATGCTATTAAATAGGCTGTATTTTTGTAACTATTATTTGAAAGAAATACTGAGGTGCGATTAGCGTAATATTCGGTTGATCAAAATCTGCTCAAACAGTACCTTCAAGGTGGGGTCTTCAAGTTGCTGATCAAATAGTGTTGGGTCAGGTAATGTGTAAGTTTTTTGGCGTACTATAAGGTAGGGGTCACTATCTTGTCCGACACTAAAGCACACCTTGGGAAAACGTTTTAAACATTGATTAAAAAAAGTCATATTGTTGGCTATAGCCATGCGCTTTGAACTGGGGTAAACCTGGGCCAAGCTTTGCGCATAGATATTAATTTTTTGATAACGCTCAATGTTCACAAACACCATCGGGTCGAATACCTGCATACCCTTTTGGTTGCCGATGACACTGGTTAATGGGAACTGCCCTTCAGCCACGCTATTGTCAAAAAAACTGAACTCATAGCGGGGGCTAGTATGCGCAAGCCATTTAAATATGAGCTTTGGAATACCCTGGTAGGCTTCCACGCTGTGTCCTAAAAAGTCTTCTACGGATTTATATCGGCCGCGCTGTTGGCCTCTGATCCAGCCACGCTCCACTGTCGCCTCAGGTGGTGTAATCACAAAGTACATGTACATAATATGAGCATATTTAGCGTAGGTGCCATGCAATACCTTTTGCACCTGTTCTGTTGAAAAACTATCAAACCGAAAGCGATCCACTAGAATATTAGGAATCGTCTGATCTTGTTGGCCCTTGCGTCTAATGTAGCGGTCTAGTTTGGCGTCTATGATGTTGACTTCATTACTGGTAAATCGGCCTGAGTACTTATAATGGGGGCCAAGTGATTCATAGTCTAACAATTGGCGACGCCAGATATCAGGACTAATAATGCCGTATAAAGAAGACGCAATACCCCGTTGGGCCATGGTTTTCTTTAATAAAGGTCTTAGGGTGCTTTTACCTGCCGCAGAGGCCCCTTTAAGGCTAATAATGATGGGTTTGTCTACGCGGGGTATTAATTGGTATTCATGGGCCAGTACAGCGGCGTCAATGGCAGGTTCGATTAACTTACCAATAACAAAGCTACCATAATTATTGAGCACATGGCGACAGATAATGCGGCTCATAAACCCTTGGTCATTGCCGATCAAACCCCGTGTTGAGGCCACAGAACCGAGTATTTGATAACTGCTTTTGTAAACCGCTTTAAGCAAAGGGTCGGCAAGGGCAAGGCCTGTTTTTTTAAGTTGGTTAATGGCTTTAAATTGAATTTCTTCACTACTTAATGGGCAGGGTGTAATGGTCTTTTTTTTACCCCAAGGCCATAAGCTTTTTTTTATAGGGGCGATCACTTTGGCATCTAACATGACTTCTTCAGACAGTAATCGGTCTACTTCTCGCTTTACTGAGAGGGACAGACTGTGGAACTCGTGCTCAATATGGTCATACAAAGGGGCAATGTGTTGATCTAAAATACCATTAGCAATGTGACGAAAATTAATGCCCAAGTCTTCTTCGTGCTCGGCTTCTGGAATATGAATATTCGCACCCACGCGCACAATCAGTTCATGCATCACCAAGCGCTTTGCAGTAAAACCCACCAAATGCTCAGGCTTTAGTCCCGTTAAACTAGCAATTTCTTGGACTTCATCGTAGTGGGTATAAACGTTAGGAGCCTGAAAAATAGTTTCTAAAGCACTCAGTTCCCTAGGTAAATTAGCGCTTAACCCTGGATTCCATGCAGTGAACTCTTGTTGTTTTGGCATCTATGGCGCCTAGCATGAGTTAAATAACCATATGTATAGCAGGTTTTAACAAGCACGTCAGTGCAAACGGCTGCCAAATTACTTTCATGTTGCTGCTAAATATCTGCATTGGGGTTATGGGTTTGTACTCATGTTAGGAACACATAAGGCATGCTCATACCAACTAATACCGAGGCTTCAACCTTTAAAAAACCAAAAACAACCCCATTAAACTTACTTTACTACCTTCCACAAACCATTATTAAACACTATGACTTACGCCCTAGAAATCAACCAGTTGTGCAAAACTTATGACAATGGCTTTGAGGCCCTAAAAGGCATTAGCTTAAAAGTAGCGCAGGGTGATTTTTTTGCCTTACTTGGCCCTAACGGAGCCGGTAAGTCCACCACTCTAGGGGTCGTATCGTCTTTGGTAAATAAAACCTCCGGATCGGTCAAAGTCTTTGGCCATGACTTAGATATAGATATGAGTCAGGCCAAATGTATGATGGGAGTGGTGCCGCAAGAATTTAATTTTAACATGTTTGAGAAGGTGCAGGATGTGGTGGTGCAGCAAGCAGGTTACTATGGCATCCCGCGGGATGAGGCCCTAAAACGCACAGAACAGCTTCTAAAGCAATTAGGCCTGTGGGACAAACGTGCCGATGCGTCTCGCAATCTATCGGGGGGTATGAAGCGCCGCTTAATGATTGCCCGGGCTTTAGTTCACAAACCTAAATTACTCATCTTAGATGAACCCACTGCCGGAGTTGATATCGAACTTCGCCGCTCTATGTGGGCATTCTTAACCCGCATCAATGAACAAGGCACCACCATCATCCTTACCACCCATTACTTGGAAGAGGCTGAAAATTTGTGCCGCAATATTGCCATTATCGATGAGGGCGATATTATCAAACACAGCCCTATGCGGGAATTACTAAAAACCATTAATACTGAAACCATTGTGCTGGATTTGAAACAAGCACTCACACAAGCGCCAGAAATAGAAGGCTATCGCCTGCTGTTGGTCAATGATACCCACATAGAGGTTACGCTGCACCAAGGTCAAGACATCAATCGTGTGTTTGCAGCCCTGTCGGCTGCTAGTATTGAAGTGATCAGTATGCGTAATAAGACCAACCGATTAGAAGAGCTGTTTGTGAATTTAGTGACTAATAATAAGACTGACTTGAAAGGAGTAAGTGCCTGATGTCGGCCTATGAAATTTATATTGCTTATGCCACTATTGTGCGCAAAGAAATTCAGCGTTTTATGCGGATTTGGGTACAAACCCTGTTACCGCCTTCCATTATCATGGTGCTGTATTTCATTATTTTTGGCAACTTAATTGGCACTCGAATTGGTCAAATGGGGGGCTTTGACTACATGCAATTTATTGTGCCTGGGTTAATTATGATGTCTGTCATTACTAACTCTTACGGTAACGTCGTATCGTCCTTCTATAGCACTAAATATCAAGGCAGTTTAGAAGAGATGTTAGTGTCGCCGATGCCCAATTGGGTTATATTGGCGGGTTACATCACAGGTGGTGTGGCTCGTGGTTTGGCTGTAGGAACGATTGTGACGAGTCTGTCATTATTTTTTACTCAGCTAGAAATTTATAATTTGGGCATTATTATATTGGTCGTGCTGATGACCTCCATCTTGTTCAGCTTGGGTGGCTTTATTAATGCCGTGTTTGCCAATAGCTTCGATGATATATCCATTGTTCCAACTTTTATTTTGACCCCCTTAACCTACCTCGGGGGCGTTTTTTATTCGATTGATCTGCTGCCTGATTTTTGGGCTGGAGCATCATTATTGAACCCTATTTTATACATGGTCAATGCCTTCCGCTATGGTATTTTAGGTGTATCTGATATTGCTGTGGGTTATGCATTGTTGGTTATTAGTGTCTTTATTGTGGCCCTCTTTAGCTACTGCATGTACCTATTAAATACGGGCAAGGGCATTCGTAAATAGACCTGTGTTTTGGAGATAATTATGCAACAAAACGACTTTATAGAAGCCTCACCTTTGGGTAAAGAGAGTGCTTACGTGAATGAATATTCACCTGAATTACTGTTTCCTATTCCACGCAATAAGCCTTGGCACCCACAGTTCAGCCAGCGGCCTTTTTACGGCATTGATGTTTGGAACGCCTTTGAGGTGTCTTGGCTTAATAAAAAAGGCTTGCCACAAATGGCTTTGGCAGAGTTTCGCATACCCGCGGATAGTCCAAATATTGTTGAGAGTAAATCGTTTAAATTGTACTTGAACTCATTTAATCAAAGCACTATGGCCAACGTCGCTCATGTGCAGCAACACATGACCAAAGACCTAACAGCCGCAGCTGGGGCGCCAGTGCAAGTGACGTTATTTAACTTGTGTGAGAAGGCCATGACAGTCTTGCCTACTTCAGGAGTAAATATAGACGAACAAGATATTGAAATTAGCACCTATACGCCTGATGCCCATTTGTTGATGGTGGATAGCAGTACCTATCGCACAGAAATTTTGCACAGTCACCTGCTTAAAAGTAATTGCCCAGTCACGGGTCAACCTGATTGGGCTACGTTAGTGGTAGAGTATGAAGGTCCTTCGATTGATCGAGCGGGGCTGCTTGCCTACATTGTGTCTTACCGTGATCATGGCGACTTCCACGAACAATGTGTAGAACAAATATTCCTCGACATAAAAGCCCAATGTAAACCGGGTCAACTGACCGTTTATGCGCGCTACCTAAGGCGTGGAGGTTTGGATATTAACCCTTATCGATCTACTCGGCCTTTAGCGCCAAGTAATCATCGAACTGAACGCCAATAAGTACTGAAAGGTAATTTTTATGGAACTATTACAAGGCTTACTCAATCGGGTTTCAATTCAAAGACTAGAGTCACCACCACCAACCAAAGCTCAGTTAGAAGTGATGCTGCAGGCTGCATTGCGAGCGCCAGATCATGCCAACCTAAAGCCATGGCGCAGTGTCATGGTGGCAGGAGAGGGGCTCACAGAGTTGGGGGCAATTTTGCACCAAGCGCAACTCGAGCGTGCTCCAGAAAGTGATGCACAAACATTAGAACGGTGTATTAAAATGCCTCACCGAGCGCCTAGTATTTTGGTGTTGATCGCAAGCCCTAAGGAGCACCCAAAGGTGCCCGAAGCGGAGCAAATACAAGCCACGGCGGCTGCAGGGCACGCTATTTTATTGGCAGCCCATGCGCAACATCTTGGAGCTGTGTGGCGCACGGGTTGGGTGGTCAGCCATCCCATGGTGCGTGAGGCGTTTGACGTGACTGCAGATGAGCAAATTATTGCTATGATTTATTTGGGCACGCCTTCAGTAACACCCAAGCCAGCACCTATAATTAGCAGCCAAGACTTTATTAAACACTGGCATTAGTGCGTTGAATTCTATTGCTTTTTATGCAGTAAAAGCATAGAATCTCCGCCTTCAAATGGTGAGGTGTCCGAGTGGCCGAAGGAGCACGCCTGGAAAGTGTGTGTACCGCAAGGTACCGAGGGTTCGAATCCCTCTCTCACCGCCAAATTCCCCTGAGAATCCTCAGGTAACTTAATAAAATGTCTATGTAATCTCACTAATCTAACTGAGACGGTAGACATTTATGAAGACACTAATCGTTCCCAAGCATCCTGCATATACCTTTGTGAAAGGTAATGTTTATTACTTTATCTCGTGCAATTCCTAAAGATCTTAAAAATTACTACTCCAGACCTCGTGTAATTCAGTCTTTACGCACAATTAGTCGTAGACATGCTCTGCATTCGTCTAGGTTGTTATCTGTGCGTTTGGAGGACTATTGGCATGATCTAAGACTGAGAAACACTAACCAATAGGCTGGTGATTTGCATCCGCTGCCTCACACAAAAGATCCGAGTATAAGCCTTGCTTTTTCATTACTGCATAATGTTATTATTAGTATCTATTTGATAAGCATTTGCCCAATTATTCACTTAGCAACGTATACTGTTTGGTAATAGATAAAGTACAGCTAGTCGTTTTTTATGGCTAGCTTTTTGAGTAAAGACTTGGATTTATTTGTGGTTGCTCCTAGCCTAACTATTCACTAAAAAGCATTAATAAAACATGTTAAAAATAGTCAATATCTCAAAATCATTTGAAGACGGTACGGCACAACAAAAAATATTAGATCGACTCTCGTTTGTGATTGAAGCGGGTAAAAGTGTCAGTATTCGAGGGGCATCTGGATCGGGAAAATCGACTCTGTTGCATCTGCTGGCTGCCCTAGATAAACCAGATGAGGGTCAAATACTGCTGGGCGGCGTACTAAGGTCAGACACAACCAACAATATAACTAACGATATAACTGCATTGTCGGAGTCACAAGCCGATAATTACAGGATGTCGACAATTGGCATAGTGTTTCAACGATATAATTTGATAGACGTGGTATCGGTGCTCGACAACATTTATTTGCCAGCCAGACTCAATGCTATTAACGGCCGCCCAGTCGATGTAGGCTACATCGACACTATAATCGAAGCTCTGGGCGTCTCAAAGCATATCAACAAACTACCCAATCAGCTCTCGGGAGGCGAACAGCAGCGAGTTGCGATTGCCAGAGCGTTAGCGCATAAGCCTAAATTGCTGTTAGCTGACGAACCTACCGGTAACCTAGATAACAAAAACTCAGACATTGTTAGCCGCCTATTGATAGATACCTGCGCACAACTTAAAACAACACTGGTATTAGTTACCCATAGCGAAAGAGTCGCCAAACTCACCGATCAACAAGTCTTTTTGAGTGAGGGTCGTTTAGTGAGCGAGGCGAGTTAAACCCATTTTGATAAAAATCACACTTTTTTTTAAACTACTGTTGAGTAGCTACAAATCCACAAAATTTAGTGTGTTGATGCTTATCGCATCGCTTTTAATTGCTGCTTGTGGCTTATCTACCGTATTAATCGTTAATGCTAGCGCCAAACAAAGCTACGCCAGTAACAGTACTTTTTTGATCAGCAATGTTAAATATCAAGTTATCCCTAAAAATGCCCAAGCCATACTTGCCAAAAGCGATTACGCATATTTGCGCAGGCTCGGCTTTAGCCAACTTATCGCTGTCGCTCAAACGTCAACTCATATCTATGCCGAGCAACAGACGCAGACACAGTTAAAGCAACAAAAAGTCTCTATGCGTCGAATAGACATTACGGGCATCGATACCATCGCGCTAAAGCCTTTAATAAGCAGTGGCGTCAAGAGCGCAGGTCTTTCATCACGCCAAAGTGATCAAACCGCAATACTCACTGCTATTCCTTTTTCTATGCCTGCCGGTATTGTCCACCCCTCCCTACTAGCGCAACTGATCGCCAATAGTGATGTATCCATTTTTGACAAGACATTAAATAATTTTTCAATTCCTTTTAATGACGGCAATGATGCTGCTAACGGCAGTAATAACAATGCCGATGTGGAGACGCCAGCGTCAATAAAAACAATCGCTTTACCCAAACTCGTTGTACTTAAAGACCCCAGTTTAGGCAATGATATGGTGACCGACATTGGCGAATTCTATCGCTTGTTTCCTGGTAGTAATTTAACGAGTTTACTGTTGGTCAGCGCAAAGGTGGGGCCAGAACTCGATGGACTCGTCAAGGATCTTAGCGCCGTTTTACCTACACATTTGCAGCTAGTTTCGTTGAGTGATGGTGCACCTCAAGGCGAGCTCACCAATAGTTTTCACATGAACTTATTGGCCATGGCTTTATTGATGTTCGTCGTGTGCTTATTCATTGTCATCAACGCTGTCAATTTACTCATCAACGCACGCATGCCTTGGTTTAAGATTTGTCGTCAACTAGGCTTCCCCCGCTACGTTATTTTTGTCAGCCAAATTATAGAAATTGTGTTAATTACTTTTGTGTCCGTCTGTGCAGGTATTTATTTAAGTATTCATTTATCTAATATCGTTGCACCAACGGTGCAGGCCACGCTCGAGGGTTTATATGGCGTAGAAATTGGGTTTGGCAACACCTCGCTCTTAAGTCTGTTTTTACAGGTATTTGGCATCAGCGTGTGCGGCAGTATTGCTGCGACCGTGGCGCCCTTTAGCTCAAGCAACCAAGCTTTACATTCAACGCAGTCGCACGATAACTTGGCGGCTAATCAAGCAAAATGGCAACGCAACTTTTGGGTGTTATGTATTCTGTTTGCGCTGCTAGCGTGCGCTATATTGTATGCTGCAACAGCGCTATGGTTATTACTCGTCGCTACCGCAACACTCATATTATCGGGCTGTAGTTTATTACTAGCTAATTATCCGCGGATGATTGATGCAGTCTATCGGCTGATTCCGCCTCGCTTTATTATGCTACGTATTAGCACCAAACAAAGTAGCGCTTTATCAGGTAAAACTAAGGTTGCCTGCTGTGCATTTTTTATTGCTGCCACCAGCAATATAGGCATGAACTTAATGGTAGACAGCTTCAGAGGCGCAACCGTGTCGTGGCTAGAATCGCGGCTAGCGACAGATTATTATCTGTATTACGAAGGCAATGTAGATATAGCGGCAATCGGGCACGAGGCCAAAGTAGAGGTGTTTCAGCGCTTTGAAAATAATACTACCTACGAGGGTACCTTACTGCAGCAACATAGCTACCCATCCACCAAGCAGTTTAAAGACGCGATGGTATTTGATAAAGTAGACAATAAAGCTGCCGCCTGGCAAGCGTTTCAACAGACGAATGGAGTCTTCGTTAATCAGCAATTTGCGTTCGAGTATAAACTTGACATTAATGACATGATCAATGTTCCGCATCCATCGACGCAACGCTTAACAGCCTATGTCATTAAGGGTATTATTTATGATTTTGGTAATCCTTATCGGCAAATTCTGCTACCACTATCTCAATTTGATGCTGCAATCTCCAAAAGTACAATTTATGCCATCAATACAGACGTAGCGGGACTCGAACGGTTTAAAATCGCACTAGGCATACAAGGCATAGACTCGGAGAAATCTTTATTGGATGCCGCACAACTATTAGCTATATCTAAACAAACTTTTGATCGTACTTTTATTATTACTGATGGGTTAAATATAGTGACGCTGCTAGTGGCTGCGTTATCTCTCGCCTGTGCAATAGTGGTATTAATGAATGATGCTCGACCACAAAACATGCTATTGCGTAGTTTTGGTGTGTCGGCAATTAAAACCCAGCTACTTGCTCTCTTTCAGTATTTTTTACTATGCTTCATCGCTCTTATTTTTGCCACACCCTTTGGTATTTTATTGAGCTGGGTCCTTATTTATGAAATTAATCTACAGGCATTTCAATGGACTTATCCACTTCAAATCAACGCCATAAAAATTCTTCAAATTTATGCAGTTAGTTTAAGCATTGTGCTGTTAATTATCGCTATACCCATTATAAAAGCCGGTAAGCGCCCTTTGATGGAGGATATTCGATGGCTAAATTAAATAAAAAAATCGTCAGTCTCAGCCTAGCAGGTGTGTTTTTATTGGGTACTTACTTCGTTGTGACTTCGCAGATAGCCCTTAAGACTCAAGCTAACATGTCGGTTTTTGGTCGGAACGTGTACGAGCAAAATGATGATTCTAATAATGCCTTAGCGAGTAATATGGGTAAAAAAGCTGATCCAGATTACCGCATGAGTTTTCCGCAGGATCACGGCACACACGATCAATTTGATATCGAATGGTGGTATTTAACCGCTAACTTGCAAGACGAGGCTGGCGATCCCTACGGCTTGCAGTGGACATTATTTCGATTTAAAAACTCACGCCCAAGAAGTTCTCAAGCTGAAGGGAATAACTCGTCTTCGTCATTAAAGAATTCTCCTGTTATGTTAAATGAGTCGACTGTATTTTTAGATAAAAAGTGGCATAACGATCAAATATACATGGCACATGCATCCATTCACTCATTAGATACCCATTGGTTTTCCGAAAAATTTGCTCGTGGCGGGGTCGGTAATGCGGGGCTTACAGTGTTGCCACTGAACTTGTTTATTGATGATTGGCAATGGCTAAATAGTGATGGCGATACAGGACTGTTTCCGTCGACACTGACCTTTAGCGCAACCGATACCTCAAAACCAAACGCAGAGGCGAGCGCTACATTTACGCTGAATCAGACGGGGCCCTTGGTGCAACATGGTGACAATGGCTTTAGTGTAAAATCCAACAACGGCCACGCGTCTCACTATTATAGTGCGCCTTTTATCAGTATTGAAGGCGAGCTAACGCAAGCCATCGATACCGTAACGGCCGCGCCTATAAAACTCAAAGGTCAGGCGTGGTTTGACAAAGAGTGGACCTCTCAATTACTCGATACTGGTACTCAAGGTTGGGATTGGTTATCGCTTCATTTAGATGACGGCAACAAAATAATGGCTTTTAGAATGCGCCTAAAAAATCAAGATGATTATGTGACGGGATCATACATCACCAGCACCGGCGAACAAATCACACTGCAACCAGGCGATCTAACGCTACAGCCAGTATCTGTTAAAAAGGTGGATGGTAGGCAATTACCTTTAATCTGGAAGCTGATAATCCCCAGTAAAAAAATAGACCTAACCATATCGACATTAAAAGATAAGCAGTGGAATAACGCCGCTGTTCCCTACTATGAGGGAATGGTCAAGATTGAAGGCTCTCATGGTGGCGTCGGCTTTTTAGAATTGACCGGTTACTGAATATAAATATATCGCAACTGCATCAATAGTTTTTTGATCTTTACGTGCTTACCTCTTACCCCTTAATTTTTACGTACTAGTTTTACGTACTAGCTTTTAAACATTATTTTTGAATCACTACCGTGAGCACTTGCATTGAAATATGACCCAACAGAAAAAGATTTATGGTTTTCACTCTGTGTCATACGCTCATTCTCGGGATTAGTTTTACGATTTTATTTACGCGCAATTATAATACACACTGAGTCATAAGAGCATTATTTAGAAAATACTTTAGCGTACGTAAGTTATTTACACGATTAGCTAACCAACCTTTTGACACCAAAATTGGTACATGCCTGCAAAGGCATGGGGATGTGCTTGTTCATAGGCGTGCCATTTTATTAAATCATAAGCATCGTCCTCGCCTGCATTAGTTCGCTTAAAATCCTGGGTGATGGTTCCCACTTCGAAACCACAGAATTTAAGGCCTAACTCAGTTAAACATTGCTGTATTTGAGGGATTGTGAAGCGGTGTTCTTGTACATGAAATAACAGATCCCGCAATGATCCGATGCTATGAAAATCAGGACTGGATATGATTAATTGATGGTGCGGAGCCTTTGAACTAATGACTTCATTTCTAAATCTCTTCATGCCAATGTCATCTGTCCCCATGCCTAATTGTTGGATTTCCTCGCGCATCTTTACAATATGCTGTCTCGCTAACTCACTATACAATCCAATCTTCATTAAACCTCCTGCCTTGAGACAACTCGCCAGCACTTTCCAACCGGCCATTGGGTTTTCCATATGATGCAGCACACCAGCACTTTCGATGATGTCGAACGTTTTATTGAGCTGACCTAAATCTAAAAGGTCAGCTTGCATGTACTCTAGATTTTGCACTCCTAATGCTTCCGTTTTTCGTTGGGCATAAGCCAAACTAGATAAACTGAGATCAATGGCCAGAACTTTAGCATTCTTAAACCTTGCTGCTGTATCAATTGAATGTTGGCCAGTTCCACAGCCAGCAATTAAAATCGTCGGGGCCTTAACCTCAATAATGCTATGCTCAAAGAGTCTGATCTTTAACACTTTAACTACTTTAGCGATGGGCGCAGGTGATAAGCTCCACCCTAAATCAATCCATTTAGGATAAGGGCTTTCCTCATATTGATCTCTGACTTTTGAGGACACTTTATTGCTTAGTTCTTTTAGTATTGGAATTTTAGTTTTTAGGTAGTGTTCTTGCTGTGGTTCGAACACTTGCATCGCCAACACTGCTTGCAGATCTTGAGTTAAGCTTAATTGGCCACACCACTGATACTGGTGTAGGGCTTTATAGGAACCTAAGATAAGGATCTGTTGAGGACTTGGCTGAATGCCTTTCAACAACGCCTGCTCAACTAATGTTTCTAAGATCATCAGTGATTTAGTTTCCTCATCAGTTTGATGGTAGAGGTAGTCGTTGGCAAAACATTGCAATGCTAAGGCGGATAAAAAACGCAGGGTTTTAGGAGCTGCTGAAATATTATCAACAGACATTAGCAATGTTGATCTAGCATTAGTCAGGGTTTTTTCAAAGGCCAAATCGCCCAGTGGGCAAAGGGTCATTAATTTTAAAAAAAGGGGTTCTTCATCCACATTGGCTATCAGCCTTTCGAATAATTGAAGGTCTTCGCCTGATACATGCGTGCTAAGAATTTCTTTTACAGCAGGCTCAAGCTTTAAAAGGCTCAATGCAGCTGCAGCTATATCCTTGGGTCTGGCTTGATTGGCTGATTCAAGCATTGAGTGGATGATGCTTTTTAAATCAGAGTCTGGCCTTGTGAGCACCACATTTTGCAGGGACTTACCTAAGTTTCGATAGGCATCCCCATGACCAGAATTTATTTTTATCGCACGTTTGTAACTTTCAATCGCGGCTGTTAGCTTGCCCATATCTTTGAGTGCATTACCCATATTGTTATGCGCATTATGCAAGTTAGGATTAATCTTTATGGCCTGCTTATAGCTTTTAATTGCAGCTCCAAGGTCACCCATGTCCTTTAGGGTATTTGCCAAATTATAATAGGCATCTGCATAGTCTGGTTTAATGAGAACGGCCTGTTTGTAAGCCTGTATAGCGCCCTTAAGATCACCCTTGTTTTGCAGGGCACTCGCCATATTGTAATGCGCCTCCACAAACTTAGGATTAACTTTGATCGCTATTTGGTAGTAGTCGATAGCCCTGTCAAATTGCAATAACCCTGCGCATGCAGCCCCAGCAATATTGCATAGGATCACTGAGTGGGGGTAGGCCTTTAGGGCACTAGTTGCACCAGTTAAAGCTTGTTGAAGATGTCCTTTCGTGTAGGCACTAATAATATCCCTCAATTGATTTAATGGAGGGTCTTGGAGCTTCTCTTTATTGGTCTGTATGTCAGAAATTATATGCTCTAAGCGATCAAGCCCCACACTTTTGATACCATTATTTTGTGCCTGACTGAGCGCATCTTGGGCATCATTGATGTGATCTAGCTTAATTAATGCTCCAATATAACGCAGCCAGAATTGATTATTTTTGGGGCGGCTTTCTAAGGCTCTTTTGAAGAAAACGAGGGCGGCTTGCGCGTTGCCGGCACTTTCAGCTAATAACCCCATATTATGATTGGCATGAGCATGCCTAGGTTGAACATCTAAAATGTCAGTGAAATGCTTGTTGGCTTTTTGATCCTGGCCATTTTTTCGCGCTTCAATTCCTTTTTGAAGGGCTTGCTCTAGGGTTAGTTTCATCAGTCAGCCCGTGATGAATTCATTTGGGCCACAGTATCACTGAATACCAACGTTTTAAAAGCCTTAAATTTAACTGGCAGCGCCAGTAATCATCAACACTGGGTTACTTTTTTTATCTCATTCTTGGCTATTTATAATCTGGCATAGGGCATAGGGCATAGGGCATGGGGCATGAGTCATGAGGCATGGGCGCATTGGCAGAGGTTACAAGCTGTGGATAATTCAGATTAGGGTCGTTTTAATTATGAGGGTATTACAGAGCGTATGCCTGAAAAAAGACCAACACTTGATTTCACCTCATTGCCCTATAACTCATTATCCTATAACTCACTAACCTATAACTCACTAACCTATAAATAGGCGCTTTAAAGTTTACTAAATTATTGGGGTGGGTTAATGATCAGTAAATCGCTACTCCAAGTAATAGTTGGAGTCAGTTGAGGCTTACCCAGTAGGTAACCCTGGAATAATTTTGCGCCACATGCCTTTGCTGTGGCTAGCATTTCATAGGTTTCAATACCCTCATAAATAAGCTGGATACCTTTGGCCTCAAAATACTGGTGAACGTCAGCAAGTTGACTGATAAAGTTAGGTTGGTGGAACTGGGAAGCAAACCAGGGTCCGTCTATTTTCACATAGTCAGGATTAATAGATTCGACCCGTCTCGCATCGGAATATAAGGTACCGTAATCATCAATGGCAATTTTTATGTTTAATGTGTGAAAGTGCTCCACCATAATATTAAGGGTATCGTCACTTAAAGCCTTGGCTTCTGTGATTTCAATGACAATATTTTTCTTTGACAAAGACAAGGGCGCCATTTTTTCTAACATTAAGTCAATTTCGTAAACTGATTGTTCTGGATTATTGTATTTACTAGGATCCAAATTGATAAAAAGACGCACGTCTGGCTGCTCCAAGGTATGGGCGTTTTTTAAGTGCAAGGCTCTGCACATAAACTCAATAAAGAAGTGATCACACTCATCTACTTGTTTAAAAAATGTGAGTGGAGGTATTGCTTGTGAACTACGAGAAGGCCTAATAAGACCCTCGAATGCAAACTGTTGAAACCCCTCGCCATGACTAGCGAAAATGGGTTGGTATGCTGACTTAAGGGTAAAGGGCCCATAACGGCCAGTAAAAACCCCGGATGGTTCTTGAACTATTGCCTCATCTACAAATTGTGGTCGGTCCATAACATCACTCCCCGCCTGATCCTGTCCAGGGTAAAAATAAGGTTGCTGACATCGTGCTGCGTTGTTTAGAGGTTAACTTGCATCATTTTAGATTAGCATAAAAACCCATATCAATACTGCTTTTAACATTTAGCTTTGAGCATTGAACTTTTACCTGCGGTTTTTATTATAACAGGGCATAGAATGCCACAGGAGCAGATTAATTGCTGGCAATATTGAAAGCCTAAGAGCAGTAATTTAACGGATTTTTAGAGCTTGAAAATCAACTTTGATTAAGTCATTGGCTCCCACATTTGAATGTAAACGGGTTATTTTATCGTTTGATTTACCGACTCTTGTAGAGTATCTTTGGCGGCTCAAGATAAAGGCTTTTAAAGCGCTGCCTTGACATACGAGAAGGGGAGTTTCAGCTCACCTAATTTTATTCAGTCGCAGCCTATGAGGAGTTTTTATGCGCAAACAGATGGGTCAGTCCACTCAAAGTATTTGGGGTGGAGAGCAAGAACATGAACTTTTCGAACGCTCCACACAAGTTCCAGTAGTTCACAGCGTATCCTTTGCTTACAAAGACATTGATACCTGGCAGAAAGTGGCCCTTGGCCAAGAGCCTGGGCACATTTATTCTCGCAATACCAACCCCACTGTACGAGCTTTTGAAGACAAAGTTAAAACCCTTGAAGGTGCTCAAGCAGCTACTAGCTTTGCCTCGGGCATGGCGGCCATTAGCAACACGCTAGCCACCTTTGTTCAACCTGGTGATCGCATCGTGTCTATTAAAGACAGCTATGGTGGCACCAACGTTATTTTTAATGAGTTTCTGCCCCCTTTGGGTATTGATGTTGCTCTGTGCGAAACGGGTGACTATGTTCAGCTTGAAGCTGAAATTGCTAAAGGTTGTCGTTTGCTCTACCTCGAAACCCCAACCAACCCCACCATTAAAATAACAGATATTAAACGCTTAGCCGCCAAAGCCCACGCTGTGGGCGCATTGGTGGTGGTTGATAATACCTTTGCGACCCCCATCAATCAGCTGCCTTTAGAACTTGGTGCAGACATTGTTCTGCATTCTGCTTCTAAGTACTTAGGTGGCCATGCTGATGCTTTAGGAGGGGTGATTTGTGGCTCTCACGAACTGGTTGAAAAAGTTTATCATTACCGTGAAATAAATGGTGCAACCCTGGCTCCTATGGATGCCTACAGTTTGTTACGGGGCATGAAAACCCTTAAATTGCGGGTTGAACGTCACAATAGTAATGCCATGGCTATCGCCCATTATCTGCAAAGCCATCCCATGGTAGAGCAGGTCAATTATCCAGGTTTAGCATCCCATCCTGGTCACGATATTGCCAAGCAGCAAATGTCTGGTTTTGGGGGCATGCTTAGTTTCTCAGTAAAAGGTGGTCTAGAGGCCATTAAGTTATTTCTACCCAAGCTTCAATTTGCCCATATGGCGGCCAACCTTGGTTGCGTAGAAACAGTGGTAGGCCCACCTGTAACCACCTCTCACGTTGAGTGCAGTGCTGAAGAACGGGCTGCTGCAGGAATACCAGAAGGATTGGTGCGCTATTCGGCTGGCATTGAGGATATCGAGGACTTAATCGCTGATTTAGAGCAAGCTTTGGGTGTGCTTAAATAGGAAGTCTTTAAAGGCTCTTGTTTGGGCGCGTGGTGCTAAACGAGCACAGAAAAAGATAAAGCCAATACCCCTTTCACATTGGTATTTGTCTCACCTTGGGCAAGTTGTGCCAAGGCACTGTGAATTTGTGTATCAATATAACTTGCGGCCAGTGTGGAGGACATGTTGGTCTTGAACTCTCCCTTTTCCTTGGACCGCTCAATCCACTCTTGATAAGTCATTAATACCCAAGCTTGAATAGCATCAATTTTCTCTTGTGCGCCGCTGGTAAGGTGCATACGAGATTGGCGCATCTTGACCATAAGGCAACCGCTGCTAGGTTTACATGCTTCATCTTGCAGAGTGACAAAATCGACTAAGTGATTAAGCGTTTCTTTAAATGGCTTATCTAAAGTCAGCATCTCAAACATAGGCTTGAGCACTGTCTCCTCGTAGCAGCCTAGGGCTGCAATCATCAATCCTTCTTCATTATTGAACTCACGGTACAGGCCCTGTCTCTTATACACATCTCCGAGCCCACGAGACAGGCAGAAATCTCGT